>Ga0180433_10000063_pt1 | contig 165935 bp, 237 predicted proteins | sample SS_ome_8_FD_132980 | JGI IMG/M metagenome (GOLD analysis project Ga0180433, IMG submission 132980) | Hypersaline lake sediment archaeal communities from the Salton Sea, California, USA - SS_1_D_1 metaG | ecosystem: Environmental > Aquatic > Non-marine Saline and Alkaline > Hypersaline >... | reverse complement strand
CACGCATTATTTTTGCTGGATGGATAAAACTTGGAGCGTTAATTACTTTTACAATTGCAGCATCTGCATTTTCTGCCATCCAAACTATAGATAGAGGTTCTATACACTCTTGGATAGGAATATTGTTTTCGCCATATTCCCAAAACCTGACAAAGAATTCAAGCTTTGGTGGCGGCTGTTCGATCCACTTACCATCTTTAAAAACCATAACTTTCGGCGGCTTTTTATCTACAACATGCTTCGCTGTGAGTATATAAGCAACCCGTTTGCCATCTTCTTCTTTGATAGCAATACATGTTCCACTTCCTCCACCTCGCTTTTTGCCGTCAATGTGACCTTCTATCATACATACCATAGGCAAGATAGTATTCGCATACTCGGCTTTATCAAGGTGATGTTCAAGACATGGTTCGTGTAAAACAGTTTGATGTACGATGGTACACCCAAACAATAATGAGAGTGTTAGAATAATCGCGCCTATGCGACTCATGACAACCTCCTATTCAATGATGCGGCGATATTTGCAATTTGCGATATCTTCAGCGGTCCACTCATTACCTTTTGTGAATAGAACGTGACATGCACCTTCACGGTATTCGCATTTATGGGTGTCGTTGAAACAATAACGCGGATTGCTGGACAAAATAGACAACAGCAAATCCCTTATGGATTCAAAAACCTCAATATCTTTGGCGGATAAAATCCTACCTTCCTTGAGTACATTCTGTAATACGTGCGCAGCTACTATTTCCCATCCCATCATAATTGAGACTCACTTCCATTAAAATAAGGTCACAGCCTTCTATTACCCCGGTGAAAAAAGCCCTCAACAACCGAACAGCATTATCATCAAGCATACCCTTAATATCTGCTTCTTTTGAATATGCACTCAAAATCTCAAGGGCATCTTCAAGATATAGTCTAAGTTCAATTGGAATTTTGGCCAATAGCAGTTCACGATTTTCTGAACTAATACGAACATTTTCTCCGTCCAAAAGAGCAAGAACATTCTTAGCAATATCTTCCTTTAAGAGTGTTGCTACTTCAATACGCTTCTCTTCATCGCGGATGCCTCGTTCAAGCCCTACGAATGTTCCCATTCGAGCGGCACTTTTCATAAATACTACCTTCTGGCCAACGTCCATCTTCTGCAAGAACGAACAACCACTTCCCAGAAGTAGTATTAGACATAGCAATAAATATGTATTAATCTTCATGACTCCTCCTACTTCGCCTCTTCACGACGACGAATATAAGCCTCAACCTTCATACGGAGAATCTCACCTGTGAGTACAGGAAGGCCAAGTTTATTCATTTCTGCTACAATAAGATTAATAGCAGTAGCAAGCTTATCCTCTGGCTTAATAGCCTGCTGGCCATACTTATGAGCGGCGGCACCAAGTTGCTCGACACAATCAACTGCCCTTCCGACAATCTTATCAACAAGTGCGTCTGTATCAATCTTCTCTTCCGCACCCATCTTTTTTACAAATGCCCGAACGCCATATGCGATGAGCAGAGTTAGTACGGGAAGTAGAATCTCCAAAACAAGTGGTAGTGCATTATAAAGTGCGTCCATGTGTCCTCCTTACTCTTTCTTTTGCTGTAACTGCTTTTTTCGTAAAGCTTTATTGAATTTTACAATAACTTGAGAGGCTTCTGCTTCAGTCAAGTCAGTTAGAATGGAAACCTCTCTCCCCACTATTTTACATACGTCTTTTATACTGAAGAGACGTCTATTAAAAAACTTCTTTTCAATGCAATTCCTTTGTGTGTCTGTAATTGCGTTATTATCTGGCGTATATTGTTCCTCAAATGTACACAAATTGATATCAAGATATCGTCTTAAGGCACGACCAAGAGCCCTGGTTTCCGCCAGTGCCGTTGTATAATTTTGAAATCCATCACCAGCCGTTGTATATCGACAATCAGCAGCACCACCGGCATAACTCCCGTCAGCAAACTCACATCTGACAACCACGGTAGCGGACCAATGGTCTTCTTTAATGGGTGCCTGAACAACCTGTGGCATAAATCCAATCATTCCAGCATGCTGTTTAGCAATCCTTACCAGTGCACTTACGTACACAAATTCTTCATTGCGATCATTTGTGTAAATGTCGCCTTCATGTAAATAATCTCGATACCTTACAACTTCTTCTTGTTTTTCTTCTGAATTTTTAACGTTTTTGTCGCTCATTCTTACCTCACAAAACCAAATACTGCCTGCGTTTCTTCTTTAGTAAGTACATAACTTCCATGATGGGTTACAGTTCTGGAAGCAGCATAGCTTGCAGCCTCCATAGCTTGTTTAATAGTAACCTGATCTAATTGATATCCAACCTTTTGTAGTGCCAATGCAAGAAATGAAACAACCGTATCTCCACATCCGCACGTATCAGAAACCTCAACATTATGGGCGAACACATGTGTCAACTTTCTACTATTTCGATAGCAATCCATGCCTTCTGCTCCACGAGTATGGATCAAATAAGTGCCAACCATTCTTTCTGACACTTCCTCTGGAGTCATAATAGTTTTTTCCATTTCAGCATTATTAGGTGTAGTAATCGATAGTCCTTCAAGAGTGCTGTATGTCGGACGCTTTGGATCGAGAATAGTAATAACACCCATCTTGTTAGCTATATCAATAATATTCTGTAAAAAATCGTCGTCGAATATTCCCTTGTTGTAGTCAGACAAAATAATAAGTTTTGTCCCTTGGTCTACAATAAAATCCTTAATTGTCTTAAGCCACCTCAAGCGTGTTTCAGAACTGAACGCTGGAAATTCCTCTTCTTTATCAAGCCGACATACTTGCTGACCATTAGACCAGATCCTTGTTTTCTGAGGAATATCATAGTGTGTTTTTGTTTCAAGCTTTAGCGTATCAATATAATTCAACGCACAAACATGTTCAAGATCCACCTTTGTAATGTCTGATTTAGAATAAATGTAAGCAAGCGTACAAGCTGATGCCTGTGCAATCTGTGCAGCCACATTAGCTGCGCCACCAAGAATTTTTCTTGATTTGTCCAAAAGACAAACGGGAACTGGTGCCTCTGGCGAAAGGCGGGAGCTATTACATTGCATATGAATGTCAAACATGACATCGCCAATTACCAATATTTTACTCACTACTATCACCTCTAATTCTCTTACACATTTCTGTCACTGACGTTTGATATGGAGATGATTGCTTCGGCACAAATGTTATATCGTGTGCATAGCCTTGTCCTGGCACCCACTCCTGATCTTTAAGTTCTTCACTGTGGAAAACGCGCAAAATTGCATCACGACCAAATTGTTGTTCAAGTCGATTTTCAACAAAGTTCTTAATCCACTCGTGTTCTGTGTCGCCATGAAACATATGTGCTTCATTAACACAATCATGATGTTGTAATATTAACAAGCGTTCTTCTGCCGGAATGGCGATAAACCTTTTTTTCTTCATGACATAATCATCATCGTTGGTTAGTGCTATGAGATAATGACACTGCTTAGCGCACTGCTCAAGCATCCAAAAATGACCACCATGAAACAAGGTATAACAACCAGACTTAATACCTACTATCATTCAATAACTCCATCAATGATGCCAAGCTTCATAGCTTCTTTTGCATCCATATGCCACATGCTTTTTCCTTCAAGTCTCTCCCGCCACCATGCTTGACGATGTTTGGTGAATTGAGCAAGGAATCCATAATATTGGTCCTTAATAGATTCAAGTTGTTTCAGCACTGTAAATTGTGCGCCTGGATCTGGTGGAACCTGTGTCAAAAAAGGTTCATGCAGTCCGAATAGCGTACTCTTATATGCAACACGTCTACCTTCTGATCCTCCAGCAAGAAGCAGTGGGGCACCAGAAAAACACTCTCCCATACCAACAGTAGTCAATCTACCTTGTTCTCGTGCATGCCCAAGGAAATCCAGTAGAGCATGATAAACAATAATGTCACCACCCGGCGAACAGAGTGTTAGAATAAACTCACGATCATCGTCATAGGCTTCCCAAACCGAATTGATTGTTTCAGAACTAAGCTCTCCACAAACAAGAATGCCAACAGGTGGCTCTTCCGGCTTTTGAACTGACTTTTTCTTAGTTGTCTTTTTAGTTTTCTTTACTTTCTGAGCCTTCTTGTATACTGGCATTCTTACCCCCTGTTATTTTCCATTGAACAACACCGTATATATTAATGCCTGCCAATAGCAGAGATAATGCAAGCAATGAATTGTTATGCATTAAAATAGCTTGCGCTCCATAAAGTCCATTGGCAACTGTATTGCAATAGAAGCCTTCATGTTTCTTTCGAGCAAGAAGAATGCATCCTATTACAAAACCAATATTACCAATCCAACCAAGAATCTCTGTGAGTGGCATTATTCCTCCACGCAAATACTCTCAATCGCTCTATAGCTGTCATCCGGTGAATCAAAAGTAGAACACTCCACAAACATCGCCGCTTCGTCTGATAGTCCAGTAAAGCGATGTGGAACTCTTGTGGCAATCATAATATGTCCTGTATTAAGGTTTCCATCTTCTTCAAGAATAAATCTTTGTGGATGGTGCTTAAGAAGGCGCATCACATCAGAATTAGAATAATCTTCTGGAAGACGATCCCAAACCTCAACGAGCATTTTGCCACGCTTCATGACAAACATTTCACTTTTTTCTACGTGCCAATGAATACTACAAGAACAACCTTGATTGACACCAAGAATTTTGACACAAAACGCATCGTCATTTTTTAAATGCTCTTCCCAGCCCCAAAGCTTAGAAACATCTCGAATCCGTGGAAATAACATATCAGACTTCATAAACATCACCTGATTCTTCACATTTGATGTCTTCATATGGACCCATTACCTTGCGATAAAACTCCATTTCGACACAGGTAAGCATAGCATGAAGCGGCTTTTCATGAACATATTCACGAGCCTCTTCAATTGCTTCCATAATCGCTTGACCCTTGTTGTACCTGATTCCATCCTTAAGGGCAGATATCACCAGAAAGCGAGTGATACAATAATTCAAAGCACCATATATCATTTCTTCTGGCAAATCTTTAATAATCGCCTTGATTAAATCCCTACAAATTAAAGTATCCATAGGGACATAATTTGATATACTAGCAACAGGAATACGACGTTGATATGAACAAATCGCAATTGCACTAATAATGTTTCCCATGCGATCCGGTGTAATGTCACCTTCTCGAAGTGCTCTTTCTACGACCTTTTCAATATGAACATCAACAACTTCACGAAACTCTGGTTTAATATAAGGCATAATTACCTCCTCTACTATTATAGACGTTGATTTGTAGAATTATTACAGATTTTCTCTAAAATTGCTTATTGTACACATCTACAAGATAATCAACAGCCGCTTGCAAACTGGGTACGACCAATGACGCATTCTGTTTTACAAAACAATGGTCGTGTGGATTATTTTCATCTAAAACGACCAGGCAGAACTTATTATGATCTGCTCCCCATGCCAACTCAAACATTGATCCGATGCTTACAATTGATGCTCCTTCAAGGTTGATCAAAAGAACATCACAATTTAATACGTCGTTCTTATCTCGTTTCACAACAGCATGATCGTCCGCTATGCCACTATAGCCAGTTGAAGCAATAGACTTAACATCCTTCAAAAACTGCTTGCCTCTCATGGGAGAAGAACAAGTATAACCAACCATGTTTAATAGAGTAGCTACATTTTTGCGCCAATCAGTACATCCATCATAAGAACAACCTGTAATCGGTCCAGCCAAATAAACGTGTTTAGAAATTCTGTCTGACTTCATAATTTACTCCTTCGGGCACCTTGCCCCAATCGCGCATTACATTGTCTGAAATTGCTGCATGCAAATCGTCAATCTTGCGCTTAAAAATTTCATGATTCTTTGATGCATTCCGTCGAATCCCAAATTCACTTACAGAATGACACAAGTGTATAGCAGCAAACTCTTTATGATGTTCGGTAGTTGTTTGCAGCCGCTCTTGCAACATCAAAAGAAAAATATCTTCATCTCTTCCCCAATCTGAACCTGCAAAATCTTCACAATATCCATGATTTTCCTCAACTGCCCACATAGGATAAGCAACAATCCAGCCAGACTTTGGTTCACGGATTGGTATACCAACCTGTCTATAAAATTCAAGAATGTCTAAATTGTCGTCAAGTTTTGAGGATAGTATTGCATTATTAATTTTTGGCCAAGGAACACCCCTTGACTCATTTGTATCCCACACCATTCCAATACTGACCTTATCATCACTGCCATCTTCAAAGGCTCTGTAAGCGCCCCTAATGAAATCTTGTCCTATCCAATGGTCTGCGTCAGTGGTGCAGCCTATACGGCCTTCAGCATGCCTTAGAGCGATGTTGCGAGGCAACGATGGGTTTGTCCACTTTCCAAAGCCAACATGAACGTATTTCACTTTAACAGTTTCACGCTTCATAAACTGTTTTGCTACTTCGGCAGTATTGTCAGAACTGCCACCATCAAGAATGACAACTTCAAAATCAATATCTGGATGTCTTTTAGCATTTAGTTCAAATCTTGGAAGAATCCTCTCTAAGTGTCCTGCCCTATTATATGTCGTGTGGATTATACTTAGTTGCATATTATTCAAACTCCAAATTCAATTTTGGCTGAATTATTAATAGTTCTTCATTAAACACACTTGGCACCCAAACATTAAGAAGTCCATAAACCATCTTTGCAACGGTACGAATTTCCCACTGAGCATGTTTGTCAAGACGTAGCCGCAAGAAATCCCACCAAGCCTGGAGGCTGCCACTAACTGCCATCGAAGTCTTGCACGCATTCGGCAAAACAAACCTAGCATCTTCACGTTTGATCTTCGAGGCAAACAATGCGTATGCGTCCCAGATGTGTGCCATAAGATTGTGAAATGTGTCAGTCAATCTACCATTATGAACATTCTCCGGGATGATATACTCTGGCACATCTTCCATGCAATATCGTTGACTGCGTTGTAGATATCGTAAGTGTGCATGCCGAACCAACTGATGGCTACATGCACGACTAATGCCCTCTATAATAAATGTACAATGAGCATGACCTAGAATTGACCAATGACCACGTTTCATAGCTCCACGCAAAAAACCTACATGAGAGCCGTCTTTCATTTTATCAAGAGAGTTATAACAAAATCTTGCACAATATTCCATATGGCGCTCAGCATTAGGTGTCAGTCCCATTATGGTTACTTGTGGATCACCCAATTGCATAAAGTTTACTTTACTTTCTTGCATCTGCTGTCTCCATAGCACGAGCAAATTCACGGGCATCTGCTTGTGTCTTGAACTTTTTATTGATCTTCTTTCCGCCAATCTTGGCTACTGTCCAATGAAGTACCGGCCCCTTATCTCCCTTGAAACGAGGCTTGCCACGCACTGCCGAAACAACTGTGATAATTCCATCTTTAGTCTGACTCATTTTTCCTCCTATGGACGATTCCAAAGTATAAATTCAAGTACGCCTTCAATCTTATTAATTTTCACTGGTCCAAAAATACGTGAATCATGTGAATTGGGTCGATTGTCTCCAAGTACATACACTTCGTCTTTTCCAACATCGATCAAACCAGTGAATCCGTTATTGCGAAAAACCAAATACTTCTCTTCTAAAACTTGTACTGACTTATCTGTTTTGCTACATATTGCTATACCTGTTTCACAAACAAATATACGTTCTCCTGGTAGTCCAATAACTCTTTTGGCATATGAATCACCATTAGAATATTTGAAGCAAATTACATCATATCGCTCTATATTCTGTGTTTTGTACATTAAACATCGATCACCATTTCTTAGTGCTGGACTCATAGATGATCCGACCACTATAACTGTCCTAAATTTAACAGCACAAAATACCGAAACAATAGTAACGGTAATTAAAATGCCAATCTTAAGCCAGTCTTTCCAATACTTCATTTAACAACCTTTCTTCGTTAATTATAGACTGTGTTACACACGCAACCACTTGTCTGTCCGGTAATTGATGTAATGAATATTGCACCGGCAAATTCGGCGCATGATAGAAAATACATGTTGGCACTTGATACATGGCAGCAAAATATGTTATGATCCCATCTGGACCAATAACAGCCTTACAACCAGAAACAATTGACAATGCCTCTGTTAAACAAGTTCTTCCTGTTAAATTATAAACTTTTGAAGAGTTGATTTCACGTTCTTTTTGTCCAATAGCAACAACCAATAGATTATTGTCTTCTGCAAAATCGATGCAAGCTTTTGGACTTATGCCTCTTGAACCGCCGCCGCCATCAATAATCACAGCAACACATTGTTCAAAGCCAGAATCTGGAATAACCAATTGACCCGGAACCTTTGAACATAACCTATCTACTTTTGTAGTTAGTCCAGTAGAAGTGTTAAATACCTTCTGTGGAACATGTTGCCAAAATTTACCATGAGGATAAAATTCAACATTGAATGTAAAAATGATAGCCCTACTTCTAAAGTAATTTGCTACCAATCTCCAATATTCAATTAAAGCATGTTCATAATTAGAACGTTTGTTACTTTCAAGATGAGTGTAGTGAACCATATCACCAGGCTGATGAGCACCATCAACAATGTTCATCAACTTGGCACCAAGAATAACTGAATCACCCAGGCCACCACTTCCAATATAAATTGTCTTCATATTACTCATAAGCCACCTCTTCAATATAATAGACGATCAAAATGACGATTTATTACATTAAAATTATGACTAAATAAGATACGACCTCCAATTTGCTTTGATCTCAGAATAGAAATCATCAGTAAAATCTTCTAACTCTTTTGGCAGTGGCAACTTGTGCGCCTGTAAAGATTGGTTGTTGAGGAAATGACCTCCAGACGAAGGCCATCTTAGATATACATTGTTAAACCAAGCAGTAAAATCTGGCCGATTGAAACTTACAACCTTTTCCCGAATCAAGGACGGATGTTTATTCCAAGACAAATGACAAACGCCACTAATAGATCGTGGGACTATGAATGATTTATCTTTGACCAGATCATAATTGCCATGAAAGAAGTGGTTTGTGTGGCCAAAATGAGCCCCATTGATAAACCGTAAAAATCTTGAGCCGTGCCTTGCTTTGAATGATAGTTTAAGGTTGTATGCAAATTGCCATTCTTCTGGCCAACACTGACGCTTTGAATCATCTTTTCTAAATTGCTCAATGATCCACATAATGCCGTCTGGTGTATAAAATTCGTCAGCATCTAAAACATGAACAATATCTCCATGTTCAATTCCAGAATTATCAAGCATGTAGTTTTTATTAATACCTTCGCACCTTTCCCTATTGTTGCATGTGGAAAAAGCGTTTTCTGGCAGTGGGTCTAACAATACAACTTTTTCATGATCTCTTGCAAGACGCTCTACAATCTCACGAGTCCCATCAGTTGAGCGCATAGACATATTGCCAAAAACTGTAAGTCGTCCTTCTGTGACAATGATTCTATCTACATATGGAAGCCTGTTGAGTATGGCACGTTCAACAAACGTAGCTTCGTTGTAAACCTGGAGTAAAGCAATTGTTCTCATTATTTCCTCACGATGTAATCCATTCTTGATCGACTCTTTCTATCAGAACTACTTGATTCGCCAATATAATCTACTGAGCTAAAGCCAACTTTTAATAGTTGGTCTTTACACCATTCACGAAACTCTGGTTGTCGAGAAGTCTCAAATAACAATGTTTCATTGGTCAACTCATATAAATTGCGATATAGTTTTTGCGCGTCCTTTGCTTGATGATCTATCGCAAACGCAAATGTAATATCAGAGCGGTGACTGCTCAAATCGTCAACGTCAAAATCACAGTGATGAAATTGTGCCTTGTGACCCCAACCAACAAACGTTGAAACAAGGTTGGCGGCTGCCGCACGTGGAGCAATATACTCTAATCCCGTTACTCGTGTAGCGCCACGGTTCATTGCTTCAAAACACATATGGCCGGTATTACAACCAAGATCCAAAACAGTTTTGCCAGCAAGATCAATGCCAAACTTATCTAATCGATCTGAGGCATTCCGTCTTCCATCTATTTTGAAATGAGGTATATCAATTGTACCATACACTTGGTTCTTTGTAACACGCTCCCAGAATGGGCCAGAACATTCGTTGTATGCTTTTCTGATTACCAAGTCGGCAATCTTGGCAACAGAAATATTGTTTCCACCTATTAATACACCAAGATCAACTTCTCCTGGTTTGTTCCAATGAGCATGTGTTTTTCCACCACCAACTAAATCTGGACTATGAATAAACGGAACATCATTTGGCCTTATGCTGCAATGTTCAAAATCTATCAGCATTGGATTGCCACTATAATCCATCAGCACATTGTTGCCGTGAACATCATTATGAATAAAGCCACTATTCCAAAGTTCAAACAACGTTCGTGATAGTTGTTCTAAAACTCGATCTTTTTGATCTGGATGTTCTTTAATATACTTAGTTAGTGTCTGTTCACAATATGGCATTAAATAAGATGGTTGCGAATCAACTCCAATAGAAAGTATGGGGATCACCCCTCCAGACTTCTTACATGAAAGCATTGCTTTGATTATTTGTTGGAAACGTTCAGGCTTTATATTTTTGAATGTTTTTTGAACTGTCTTTTGCCCATCAATATCGTGTAGTTCTACTTTTGTTCTCGAAGTTTCTTGTAGAATCATTGTCCCAATCCTTGTGCTATTTTCTCTTTCCACTCTTGCCAGATTCTATCACCAAGTTCCTGATCTCCATTTTTAAAAGCTTGATACATGCGTCTTGCGGTGATTTCCATTTCAACTCGTTCTTCATTTGTCATATTAACCTCATTCTGATCCGTGGTCAACTTTCCTATCCCACATTGTCATGTCGCAGCTAAGCCTGGCGATTTTATTCTTTCGCCGAAGTCTGCGTGCATTACTTTTTCTGATTAATAAAGCCCTTCGCCCAATTTCCTCTAAATGATCTTCATTAAGTTCGCCTCTGCGAATATCAAACTCCAAATCCCACGTCTTAGCATTTTCTTCATATAGAATAGCGATCTCATGTTGGATCTGTTCACGAATATCATCTGGAAATCTTGCGAGTTGTTTCTGTACTTCTGCATTAAAGATAGCAAATTGGTTAGCCATAGTGTTGTCTTCTGGCAACCTCTCAATCTTCAATCTTAAAATTGTTAGCCGATCTGCTAACTCAGAAAGTGGCATTTCCATTATTTCCCCCTATTGCAATTCATACATAATGTTATGTCCTCTTCTGCCAATAAATTTATACCCAAGTTTTAAAAGACACTGATCAACAGTTGCTTTCTTGCCTGGAATATGAACAAACTCTACACAGAATATCTTTGGCAGCACCATATCTGGAGTCAAAGAATTAAGAACAGTCATTTCTGCTCCCTCAATGTCCAGTACAAATAGATCAACCTTTTCAATCCTGTGATATCTGAGTAGGTCTGCGTATGTCAAGGTGATTACCGAAACCTTTTCAATTTCTCTATTTCCCCACTCACGCATCTTCAAAAATGAAGCCATGCCAGTTTTTCTATCCCTGCCGCTGGCGTCATTGCGAGGAATTTGAAATTGAAGTGTTTGATGACTCTCTGCTGCAAGAGCTAAGCGCAAATTGATACAATCAGGACGATTGCGCTGTAGATCCTCCCAACACCAAGGATTGCATTCAATATTAACTCCAGTCCAACCATAAGCATCTTCTAATGGTTTACATACAGAATAATATTCGCCATCGTTGGCACCACACTCAATAAAAAATCCTGGACCATCTTTGACATATGGAAAATGATCAAGAATATACTGTGTCTCTGGTTGAATCCCCATTACTCTTCCTCCCGGTATCGATTGGCCACCCAATCATGATCTGTGCGATATTGACTATTGGCCTTTTGAATAACATCCATGACATCTGCCTCAAGGCCATTCAGATGACAAAACGCTACAATATTACCAACGTCCTTTGGAAAACAACTACCACTATATCCGCGCTTACCATCGTTGCCCGGAACTCTCAGATGTGATGGACCAATACGTGGATCAAGCTCCACTCCAAGTCTAACCATTTCATAGTTAGCACCAGTCATTCCACAAATATCGTAGAACCAATTGGCGAATGTAACCTTCATAGCAAGAAAAGAATTAGACATTAGTTTAATTAGCTCTGCCTCTGTAGAAGAACAAAGAACAAGCTTCATGTCTGGATTAACATTGATGCTCTCAAGAACATATATCAAGTCTCCATCCAAACATAAATCACTACCGAGTACAATTCTATCTGACTTAGTTAGTGTTCCAAGTGGATCTGCTTCAGTTAAAAATTCTGGACTAAATGACAGTCGTAGATTGGGCGATAGAGCCTGCAAATTGCGTGTTGTTTCTGGCGGTAGGGTTGACTTAATACAAACACTTGGTTTGCGATGATTGCCAACAAATTCATTTAGTTGGAATAGAACTTCGTCAACAATGCTAATGTTTGCTTCTCCACAAGTGTCGTTATCTCCATAATTAAGTGGTGGTGTGGGAACACAAACAAGAATAATATGACAAGTTAATGCCAATGCTTCAAGCGGAGCTACATCTGGTAGACTTCCGAACTGCGGAAAATTGTCTTGATAGTTCTCATTGATATCATGTACAAGCACTTTAAATCCAGCGTCGATTAAAGCGCGAGCATGAGCACTGCCAACAAATCCGCCGCCGACAATTCCGACTACAATATCACTACTCATCTTCCACCTCTTTATTTCTTTCAACTTTGATTTCACATTCTACTGGCAAACCATTATCAGGAATAATAGTAAATGTGTAGTTGCCTGGCTGTACGTTCTCAAAAACCAATGGAGACATGTCCTCGGTCACATGAATATCCTCATTAAACAAGTTGCTTCGATTGCACTGGAGGATTCCTGCGCCCCCTCCAAGAGAAAATACGAGAGTAAGGTCAAGCTCAATATTTTCCTCGATAAGAACCTCGTCCATAAGACAAGAAAGCTCATTGTCTACAGGCTGTTCAACTACCGTATCATCACAATTGCAATCAAAATGGTAGTGACGACACCGACGCTTACATCCAGGAAAAAAGGCAAGTGCCACCAAAAATAAAAACAAGTACATTCTCTTAGTCATTTTGAGCCTCCTCTATAAAATCAAATACATTAACGCCATTAGCCTTAAATCCAACACAGTCCCATCCTTCAACCAACTTTGTAGCAAACAACTCTACTCTTGGCAAATCGCCCATAAGCTGAACTATTCTATTTCTGACTTCATCAGGCTTTTTACTATGTTCGCTACGTAGTGCCGGTACAAGTTGTCGAACTGTTTTATCAACACGTTTAGGTTTACCACGGACACCAATAAGACACAATTCTACATTGCTTCCTGTCCAATGGCCGAAAAGAAATTGATCTTTACCAGTCTTAGTTTTTTTATTCCAGCAAAAACCAACTGTTTTATATTTAAATCCCCATGCGTCAAACAGCCTCAAGCCGTCTGGTAGCAAAGGGCTAGTAACCCACATAAACATCACACAATCTTTAGCGCATATGTTCTTAATATTCAATTCGCACAAAACACTGGTTGGAATAGTTGTATATTGTGCTTCGGCACCCAAATATGCCTTACCGCCTGTCTTGCGTGCGTCTCGATATTGCCAAGGTGGATCAATGTAAATAATATTGTATTGCTTACTCATTACACTCCTTAAATAAAACTTAACATGAAATCATCATCAAGTACACACTTTTCAAAATATTCATTGAACACCTTAAAGGTACAACGAGGACAGCTTTCAAAACACTTGCCGCATTGCATTTTAAAATGTTTAGAGCTACCCCAAAAATCAAGTAACTTTCGTGGGTCATCAAACGGACCAATTTCAAAATGATCGTTCCCACGATTATCACAACAGAACCCAATTTTGCCATTGGCTTGAAAGACGCATGTTACAAATATTGCCCAACAATTTCTAAAAGGATGTACTATGCGCCAATTGTTTGCACCAAGTTTATTGAATATTCCAATAACATTAACTTCAGGAAAATCTTTCCTTGCTGCTTCAAGCTGTTCGATTACAGAATCAACCTGCTCTGGCTTAAATAGATTCTTTTTCTCGTTGTCGAACCAAGGTGGCGCTGCTGGTCTAATGTGGAAGTTTCTACACCCAATGAGTTTGGCCATCTCTACACCTTTATATACGTCCTGAACATTCTCAGGTCTAGCAAGGTATTTATATGTTACATCTACATCTTGGGACACCAAATCAGTCATTCCTTTGACAACTCTATCGAACAACTTTGGCGATGCTCCATGAACCAATCCCCACACTTCCGGCGTGCCTGAATCCATTGAAATTCCAAGCCAATTTAGTTCTTTCAATTCCGGGACACGATCAAGCAAAATTCCATTTGATACCATACCGATACCAATGTCATTATATTTCAAGTCATGGATAAACTTTCCAGTGTAGGGGTTGCACAATGATTCACCACCTCCACCAAGACATACTCCACGGACTTGCCAATCAAACAAAAAGTCTGCAAGCTTTTCTAAGTATTCCTTAGACATCATGCAGCGTTTATCTTGCTCAAGAATAAAATCGGCATTGCAATTTAGGCATTTGCAATTACATATGTTTGCAGGATCTACCGAAACTGTAATGGGTGCCGGAAGCCAAGCACTGTCATCTTTTGAACATCTGTCTGAAACCCAGCGAGCAACAGACTCCCATGTTTTATGATGGCAGAAAACTTTGGCAGGATTATACGGGTGTAACATCATAACTCCTATAACTCAATTCCATACAACGTCTTATCTGATTGTTTCCTCAAAGCCCGATATAAATTACAATATCTATCCTTCATTTGTTCGTATGGCAAATAAATCAACACATGCAAAAGCCCACTTTCATATATTACAGGATTCTGTACAGCAAATGCAAAAAGCTTCTGCAAATTGGCCACTTCATTTTTATGAGAAAAATTTAATGGAGAGACATCAAAGAAGCTACTTCCAAGATCAGAAAAATCGCCGGTATACTCTCCAATTTCTTGACTATATCTACCAAGATACGTTTTCGGATATGGTTGAAAAATACTCGCCCATGCATAATCTGGTTGACAACGAATATTAAGTTCCAATGTTTCAAAGTCATTTTTTATAGTTGTTCCAGGTAAGCCAAGAATATTCTGAAGCATGGTTTTGATCCCATACTTTCTAAATAACTCCACTGCATTTACAATCGTATCGTCTGACATGGTTCTATTAAGGAGCCTTTCCCTAATAGCCTCATTGCCAGTCTCAGCAGCAATGTGAACACTATAGCATCCAGCCCTTGCCAAGTCCTTAACAATGTCCTCAGTGACCAGATTAGCCCTTGTATGACAATGGAATGGTAAGTTTGTGATTCGCGGATATTTGTCAGCGAACTCTTTGATCCATGATGGACGCAATATAAAAGTATCGTCCTGAAAATACACAAATTCTGTAGGAGAACTTTCAATTACTTCCTTAACTTCTTTTAATACATTGTCTACCGTTCGGAATCTAACTCTACGTCCACGTCCTTTGTATAAATCTGAATATGCCCTATTGAAACAATAAGAGCAATCATATGGACAACCTCTGGAAGCAATAAAATGTTTGATTGGTCCACGATTAATCTTATCATACTTAAAAACACAATCTCTATCTGCAAAAGGAATAGTATCCAAATCTTCTATTAAATTATGTTCATTTGTTTTTGTAACCTCATTGAGAAAATCGGCAAAAAACGCTTCTCCTTCCCCAATACAAATATGATCGAAGCTTGTTTCGTCCATCATTTCTGGGAAAAATGTTGGATGTGGTCCACCAACCAATGAAGGTAAACCATATAATTTCTTTAACCGCTTATTGAGTTTATCATAATAATTTTGATCCCCGGTCATAATACTGTAGCACAACACATCTGGATCATACATTGGAATCTTTGTTTCAATCAGGTCATCTGCAATTGCAATATCGGCTTGATGACCAGCAGCTTTTGCAGCAGCAACAAGATACATTATGCCCAATGGCTCAATAAAAAATGGTTTGGTTATAAATAGTGCTCTCATTTTAGAAATTGGTTTTAATCCAATCATACCTTTCAAAATCTGCTTGAGTGTTTGGTCGAATAACTTTACCTCTTACATTTTGAATTAATATCTTTTCATTATACTTATCTCGTGCGTTTCTATCTGTATCAGAATGACTTTGATGTACTGCCTTTGTGTCAGAACTCATGTTTCTACAGCCGTTCATCATCATTCGCATAATAAGATCGTCATCATGACAGCCATAATGAGTAAATCGCACGTCTGCTCCACGAACATCAAGCAACTCTTTGCGCTTAACACTCCATCCAGATCGACCGAGAGAACTTTTCTTCTTGCTAAGCAAGGCCCAAATTTCATTCCAAGGTCTTTTATACATCTCTTCTTGGATTGATACTTCAGTTTCCTTCATGTTGTAGTTATACGTTGCGCACCTTGTGAAAAGTTTATCATGTCTAACATGTGGACTACCAAGAGAAAGCACAAAATCCTCTGGAACAAGGATAGAAGAATCACAATAGATCACAACATCATTCTCTGCGGCATTGAACGCAGCATTAACACCAAAAGACCATGCATGAAAATGCGGAATAGATCCTCTAATATCATTCTTATTATGCATGACATACTTAATATTGACTACACCTCGGTACTCTTCCATAAGAGCAAGCATTTTTTCCTGATCTTCTGTAGTAGAACCAGTGTCAGCAATTACAATTTCATATTTCTTTGGTAGAGCAACCTGAACTTTTGTCATCCTATATATAAGATGCCTAAGAAAGTGTGAATAGTTGTAGCTACCCGTAACAACCGAGATAGATTCGGGCATTTCTTTTTTGTTGCCATATTGATATGGTTTTGTAATTTGATGTGCAAATGGATTCATATTAACTTTCCTTAATTTGGCTTAATGCCATGAGTCATATTTTCTCTATATTGTTTTACTTTTTCAGGATTCTTTTGTTGATACTCTGCCCAACTTGCTCTGCCTTTTCTGCGTTCTGCAAGAACCTCTTTACTAATCGCTTTACGATTGTTACGTTGTATCTTGCCCTCTTGCATCATTTCAGCAGCACGAGCCTCTTGTCCTTCACGCTCTTGTTTAATAGCCTTGCCAGGCCAACCTCCACCCTTTAAAATGAAGTTAGTTCCAAATTGACTATACATTGTGCCGTCTTCACACATACCGCATGGCAAATCATGAGGCGGTCCTTCTTGGATAGGAGCCTTAACAAGTTCCTCAACTCCACACTTATCACACTTTAGCGTATATATCATACTATACTCCGTAAAACCTTGTTTTCCCTCCAAGATCCCAAGCCAACTCTGGGCCATAAAGAGGATAATCACCACGTACAAAAACTACAAACGGCACACCGGCCTGAATAAGATGCTTGGTGCAAATTAAACATGGCGGATGTGTAATAAACACAATACCCTTCCGTAGCTGGTTTGGGCTTGCTCTAAGAAGTAGATTCTCTTCTGCATGAATACAATACCCAACAGAAATATCTGTGCCGTGCGGAACATTCATTCTAAGACACACATTATCTCGACGTGTATTCTTAGGATGTCCATTCCATCCAACTTTCTTTATATCGCCATCAACAACCAACATTGCACCAACTTGCATTTTCTGACATCCGCTTTTTGCAGCGACTTTTTTAAGCTCTGGTAAAAATCGTGTCAAATTGAAACGCTTGTATATGCGCTCATTATATGGTCGATATAAATCACTATCCTGATATATTGTCCAGAACACCAAGTGTGCGAACAACTCCCAGGAAAATCCAATGTTTGTTATTCCACGACCACGATGGCATGTAATTTTTTCACCGAACACCCTCTTGCAATAATCGCCTGCAAACTGAGCAAGCTTATATGGCAACGTAGTGCCGACTGTAGTTGGATTAAATCTAAAATTGCAACACTCTATAACACCACGGAAAAAAGCACGCTCTTTAGCAGCCGTATCGATGTTGTCAACATAAAAATCAATACTCTGGCCGTGCCAATAATCCATATTGAGTAAATTCCATTCCCACTCATTGAATCTATGAACATATGCATGAGCGTACTTGCTATGATCGTGTGTCTTCTTGCTGCCGTCCAGATTGCCCGTTAGCACAAATGGTAACAGGTATGCGTGCAGATCACTAATCATATTTCTTCCGTTCTTCGATATAACTTCCTACCAAATGGAAAGATCCTATCTTCTGTTACATTGCCTGGCTCCACGTCGTCAAGAGCACGCTGCATCATTACCATATTGCTATCTATCATGTCTGCAAGGTGTACAATCATTGCTTCTGGGAAACAAGGCTCATTGAGTGCTCCCCAATCCTTTTGTCCATGATGGGAAACAATAATATGCTTCAACATTAACATCTTCTCTTCTGAGATGGCGGGTCCATGTTCTCCGACGATATCACGGAGCATCTCTAAACTCAAGAAAACGTGGTCAAGCATAACACCTTCTGTTGATATATCAATTCCGCCAATATCAATGTTATAGAATTTGATTTTGCCAATATCATGAATTATTGCTCCAGCGATCAGCAGGCTTCTATCAATAGCTCCACCATAATGTTGTGCAACCTGTGCGGCAATCGTGGTTACATTAACAGTGTGTTTAAGTAGTCCACCTATAAAGGCATCGTGATTCTTTTTAGCCGCTGGACTCTTAACAAATCCATGATAGGCATTACGCAAAACTGACTTAACGAGAGACTTATATTCTTCGTCTTCAATACTTTCAACAAGCTTTTGTAGTTCGTCAATGTAATGCTTTTCATCTGTCTTGGATAGACTTGGAAGGATCTTCTTTATTAAATCTTGGGAAGGACTCTTAATGGCAATAATTTTATCGACATGAAGACTCTTAGAGCCATTCTCTTTATAAACATCAATAGTGCCATCAATCTGAACAATATCACGTTGCTTCACTGCCGCCTGTGTCTTAGTACATTGCCACTTAAAACATCTTGCGGTTTTCCCATCAGCAGAAATAGTAATAGAAACAAATGGCTTTTTGTTCTTGCCCTGCTTCTCGACTACACTTTCCACAACTCCATACAGGGTAACACGTTCTTTGTCTTTATATTCTCTTAACATAGATTATCTCCAACTGTAAAAGTAGCCTGCTCTATTGTAATAGACGATGATTTGCCAAAAGATTACTGAAAATCTCTAAAATGACAGAATTTTAATCTTTGAGCCTATTAAACAAATGAGGATGATTCTCTGCAACTGTGGCAGGCGACACCTTAATAAACTGGGCATTTTTACGAAGCTGGTTCAAGTCACGTGCTCCACTATAGGAACAGCCAGACCGAATGCCACTTATTAAATCTTCAACAATAGGCTTTACCGGACCTTTACACGAGACGACCGCAGAGAAGCCTTCAGCAGCCTTTGTATTCTTGCCGATGTCTGCCATTGCATCGTAGCTTGCCATGCCTCTGTAGACCTTACAGCGCCTCTCATTGACCGTTATGATGTTTCCAGGTGTTTCGTCACATCCCGCCAACAGACCACCGATCATTACAGAATCAGCACCAGCAGCAAGAGCCTTTACAATATCTCCTGAATTTCTAATGCCACCATCAGCAATCAGCTTAACATCAGAATTGAGAGAGTCTATGGCCTTTCTGACGCTATCTATCGCAGTGATTTGCGGTACGCCATGTCCTGTAACGATTCGAGTAGAACAAAGGCTTCCAGGCCCAATGCCTACCTTAAGGGCACCAATCATGTCTCCGTATACTGTCAAAAGCCTTGTGGCAGCACCATATGTGGCAATATTGCCGACTATAATACTAAAAGGCAAACGATCATATTCATTTCTGATTTCGTCAAGGATATCATAAACCAACGTATGGTCAGAATGTGCAACATCAATACAAATGATTTCTGCTCCAGACCCAACAAGCTTTTTGAGCCGTCCATTCTTCATGCTATTGACGCCAATTGCAGCAGCAGGAGAACCAACACCGGCAGAATATAAACTTCTAATAATACCTGCTTGTTCTTCTGGACTCATAAACCGATGGACAATTCCAAGTCCACCAAGTTCATGCATAGCAAGTGCCATCTCATAACCAGTTACAGTATCCATATTTGCAGCAATAATCGGAATCTCAAACTGATCTTCATTTGTGACCAAGCTAACAAGGTCAACATCTTGCCTCGATTTAATAGTTGAGTGCTGTGGCATTAAAAGCACGTCATCAAAAGTTATACCTTCTTGCTTGACAAAAATCATTAGATTCCTTTCATTATCCATTAAGGGCACTGGCCATTACGCCAACATTCGATATTACATTGGCCTTACTTCGAGTGGTAAAAATATCTCCGTTGTACTTATTAAGAATACGGACAATAACCATTCGATTAAGAATTTTTCTTATAGTCCTGATATCAACCATGAAGCCATTATTTTCACAAAACTCTACAATTTTGGTAAAGCTTGTTGCATGATCTTCTGAACAATCAACGAAATCATAAACACTTCGTTCAACTGGGTCCATGCATATAAGCTTAGATGGATTCACATGGATAGTATTATTAACGAGAGTTTTCGCAACACTTTCGATTAAACCACCGTCCAACACGGTGTCAACCTGACAGAATCTTTTCAGAAACAGCAAGATATCCATGACATCATTTGCTTGGCGATAAAGAGTCTTAGACGCATCAAGGTTTTCTCGCGCCTTCTCCTCAAAAAGAGAGCGTCCAAAATCATGTTCCTCTTCTGTCAAATCAACTGCGCAGTTGTTCAAAAGACAATCCGCAATTGTTTTCCATACGCTATCAGGAAGCTCTTTCTTGTAATTGTCATCAGTGACATAATAATCAAGATTAGACTTTCCACGCATATGTACAATTGTGAAGCGTTCAAGCATTGCAACAAGATGATCGATGTTCTTTTTCTTAAACGGAATGCCATTGGTGGCACCGATTAGAACACCAGAAAATGGGGTAGGGTCAATCTCTCTGTGCTTCATGCGACAAATAGCGCCAGAAGCAATTTGTTTGAGAACATTGACGTGAAGTGCCGTATTTGCATCAAGTTCATCGATTACAATGACAGCACTATTATTCTGAGTCAAAAGCTCAAAAAGACCTACTCCAGTTGAAATGCCAGAAGGAACCCATACGCCAAGAGGATTTCCATGATAATCTGTTTTATTAAGTTCTAAACCATTGAAAATACTCTTAAGTGTTTTGGTTTTACCACATCCAGCCTGCCCAACTGCAAGCACGCCTTTGAAACCACCATCAAACGAACGTCCAATGCGGTTCTTAATGCCATAAGTATGCTCTATCTTTGCACGTAGAGCCTTAAATATAGACAGGGTAAATTCAAAATTACCGATTTCTTGTGTTAATTCAAGTATAGCAGACACATAACCTCCAAATACAAATCTAAATACATTGTCCTCTATAGCTTGCCTTATAAACAAGGTCGATGAAAGAATTTTAATTTTCGATTTCAGTTCTTACAGAAATGTCAAAGCCTTCATTTGCCCAAAAATCCAGCCACAACATAATCTTGTATGCATGATAAATACACATTTCGTATTCAATACGAGCATTCATGGATTGGTCGGGTGTGAAAATTTCATCATCACTACGGTTGATTGGAATATAACCATCTGCTATCCTGCGCCTTAGTTCAGGCTCACCACTCATGTAAACCGCTATAAAGCAATCCTTCATAGCTTCAAGTTTGTATGGGTCCAATATCGTATTGTTCTTAGCAAGCGTCTGTAGGGCTACCATAAGCTCCAGAACGCGCATTCTAGAATTGAATCCTCCATAGACACATGATGGAGTCACAACATTGGGGGAACAAAATAGCTTTTCACCATAAAGCTTAAATAGCGGACCAACACCATCCTTATATTCATCTTTGATTAATCTATGAAGAAAAATACAATGTGAACCATATGCAACCTCATAAAGCATAACAGTATCTACTTCAAGTCCTTTTTGTTGAAACGCCGCTGTTGCATTGCTAAACATTTCTGTATTGTTCAAAAACCACTCAAAGTTATATTTGCCGAAACCAAGTCTTGGAAGTCCTATATGAGTATTGGCAGTATTAGCATATTTTGCACGCTCTTTAACCAATGCATTGATACGTTGCAAGCTTTCAATAACACCATTGCTTGGATCTAAATCATCCCGTAAAACATTGATAATTCTTTGAATGGCGCTATGTCTTGCTTCATTTGAAATTTTTGGTTCTACATACAGAACAGGATTAGAAAATTGCATTATTCGAGAAACCCCACAACTTGATTGCCCCTTGGATTCACAGACTTATCATCCCAATACACAACACCGTATGGTTTTTTGTGTTCCCAAATGGTTACTTCCTGTAACCCGTGCAAATCAAGCCATTCACGAATTTTGCCCTTATGCCAATCTGCTTCTTCTTGCCCACCTACGATGTCTGGATTCAAACGACAAGTAAAAAGAATCACCTTGTAGCTTTTCAACAACTGAGCATGAAGATGTTTTATTAGGTCTACATTTTCTTTGCCAATAAAAGGAAAGTCGTTTTCGGCAAGGGTTTTATCCAGATCAACTACAATTGTTCTTTTGCCAACATAATGATAGTAGTCTGGTTTGACTGAATACTGATGTTCTTCACCTTTATCATAAAGAGTAGAGACACCAGCATTGTCACATACATTAAACACGTTGTGAATTTCCAAGTTGCCACACGAACACTTTTCAACTAACGAAACCTCACTTGTGTACCGCAGTCTATCACTACAAATCAAACAGTCTACATAGCCGCAAGCTTCAAGCTTTACCTTCCTGCTCATTCTGTTCCTCACTTACAATAATTCTGGTTCCATTAGTTTTTATTACTTTTCCTGACGCCTTGTACAAGGTAAACATTCTTCTACTTATTTCGATTACCTCATTGCCGGTATCAAGAAAATACTTAGTCTCGATGTATTCTTTTGCCATTAGTTTAGATCAAACCCCTCAAAGTCAATTCCTCCAAATGGGTCATCTGGTGCAAAATTATCACTAAAGCCACACTGACAATTGCCGCCACATCCTTGTTGATCATCTCCAAATTCAAGTGTGAAATCGCTTGTCATAAACACATCGGCATGTGCAGTAATTGAAGCGAATAATGACATCGCGTCTACATATGTTTCGTCCTGTAATTTCTTTAGGATATTCGGATCATCCACCAAAGGGCCAAATACAAGACCAGAATCATAGTCAAACTTATCTTTCCCTTGTCGAATCAACATATGAAGAATGTTTTGCAACGACATTATTGTGTGTCTTGGTAAACGAATTATAACTTCACTTTGAAACATCTGTGGATTTTCCACGTTGCCATACCTCCACTGAACTGTTTGAAACTCCTAAAGCAGTCTTATGCTTCTTCAGGTAGTAAATTTTCTTATCAAGTCTTTCACGTATTCTTAGTATGTAGGCACGCCAAGGGTCTGTCTTCTTGTAAGCCTCTGGGTTATTCAACATATAAATTGAAATTACTATGACGAGCCTATCTTTGGCCATAAATTCTCCTGATAAAACAAATGCCACCCCCACCACGAGATGAAGGTGGCATATATGACGACCAGAACTACTGTGAAAGTCGAACCTTTAAACTCTTGAATTGCAAATTGGGTTTGGCTACAATCCTACAATAATCACTGCCGCCATCTATTGCCAAGTCGCCACAAGAACATTGTCTGAAATCATGGCGATGTAGAGATACCAATACCTCTTCGCAATTTGGACATTGAACAGCGTTATGCAGTTTGCCACTTACTTTTTTAGCCACGGATTATCCTCTACTTTCTTTAATCTTTTGCCAAATGCAGACTGAGCAATACGAATATCGTGCAGTGTTCGGTTGAGCACCTTGGTATTGCTAGCAATCTTACATAGAACGACAAAGAATGCTATCGATGCCACAATGGCAAATAGCGAACCAAATACAAAGATAAAATCTGCCCAATAATCAAGAGTAATATGCTGTATCAATTAAATCTCCTCATCCTCATCGTCGTCGTCGAAGTCCCAATCAGTATCCTCAAGAAGACCATCCAGGTCATCGTCATCAGGACACTCATCACAAGACTCTTCCTCTTCCTCAACCTCTGGTTCTGGAGCCTCTACTTCGGGCTCTACAACCTCCTCTACAGCCGCCTCTGCCACAACAGGAGTCTCAACCTCTTCAGGCTTCTCCTTACGTTGACGAGGCGCACGTGTCTCCTTCAGACCTGCCGCACGAGCCTCTTCAAAGATGGCTACACAATCAGCGCATAGCTCACCATTCTCATCCTTAGCACGTGGCCGACGTAGACCCTGGTACTTAGGGTGCTTCTTACACTTACGCTTTGCCATTACTACTTCCTCCTAAAATAACTGTGATAATAAAAGTACGAACGTCCACTATATTAGACGTTAAATTTGTGGGATTATTACGAACTTTTTCGCACTTTTTAATCTAAGGACAATTCGTGTCTGCCCTTAGTGAGTTTACGATATAGCTTCCACCATCTCTTACGGGGCATTCCGCATCCGAATAAATGGCCTTTTCTGGTGTGTTCTTCGATATATGTATTTAAACACTCTTTTGCCAATCGGCGCATATAATCTGGCCTAACATCGACCTTATCACAATTCCTGATAGCAAATTGCCAGGCTTCAAGCTCATGCCTCATAGGAAATGATTCATAGCTCATGTTTGTTTTATATTCAAACACAGCATGGCCTATTTCATGAAGCAGCACAGCAAATATACCACGTCTACGCAGAGCGCCCGTATAAGCCAGTACAAGCTTCTGTGAGGTCAATTGACATCCAAGCATATCTGTGAACATAAGCTCTCTCTCGGTGCGCTTAGAGTCGTCCAGATAGGCTATAAGAGGCGGAACACCTTCGATGGTGATAATGCACTGCTCTATCTCCTTCATGAAGGCAAAAATTTTCCAGCCTTTATTAGTTAAAAAGTGTTCAAGGTACTTCTTACGTTTGTAAATGATTGCACCAAAAAGAGTTGGGAGTTTGATACGCTTAAGGACAACCCATCTTAGTGCCTCTTCATGGTGAGAAAAAGATTTTGCAACATCTCTTATTATATCATCACCATAAAATAAGCACACTTTGTAATCCATAAGCTCTCCTTTGATGCTGCTCTGTTAATATTTAATACGTCTTTTCGCAATATAAGCGATAGGGGGGCACTGTGCCCCCCTTAAGACAATTCTACTTACACAAGCTCAAGAACCAGCTTAGTTGCCTGCTCCTTAAACTTCTTAATCTTGCCGTCAAAGAGAATGCTATCTGCCCTCTTTGCAAGCTGCTGCTCTGGAGTAAGCTTCTTACCATTAAGCTTAATGTAATGGTCAGCATACTCTGTAGCGGCGTTAAACAGCCCGTAAGCCGTTCCACGGACACCACGGATATCGGTGCCCTTACCAGCCTCGACAAGCCGAAGAAGCGTATTCTGACGCTCTCTCCAGTTTTCGACGCGCCCATCCTGCTTTGTATCAGGCTTAGGGATAAGAGTATCGACGAAAACCCTTGTCTCGTCAACACTTACCTGCTTACCGGCGAGAGTCTTCATAGCCTCACCAAAGCGTTCGTAATAGTTCACGGCAAAGCCAAGAACCTCACGTGCCTCATCCATCTTGGAGGCATAATTCTGCGTGTGGCGAATCTTATAGACCGCCTTGGCCCGTCCAATAGCCATATTAAGCGTATTCTGACAGACAACACGAGTAGGAGTAAATAGGCCGCCAAGACCAGAAACCCCATTGTGAGAGTTATAAAGACAGATATAACGCTCAATTACGTCACCAGCAACAGGTTCAATATTGCCAGGAACACGGGCCAGAAGCCAAATCTTCCGACCGTCATCCAGTGAACCAGCCGTTTCATACTTGGCCTCACCAGTACCAACAAGAGCATCGAGAAAATCAAATGCTTCTTGATTCTGGATAGGTGTGTAGCGTGAACCAACAACACCAAGTGGCTGGTTGTCCTTACTTCGCACCGTTGCAAACTTTCCGTCAATGCGAGTGCCGTCTTCCAGGAAAATCGGATGCTTCTCGACTTCCCAATCGAGTTCCGCAGCAACAATAGCCTCTTCCGCTGTCAAAACTCCCTCAACTGCCCGACCTGAACGATGCCAGGGTACGCCGTTTTCCACATTATAAAACATGGTTTCAAGATTTGCAGGCATGTTAGCCTCCTTTTAAAAAGAAATAAGAATGAAAAGTAACGCCTTCAATAGTAGCCTCGAAAACAAGGTCAGGAATATTAAAATTAGTTAATGTCCAAATCTATAAGCTCCAGTGTCAACTCTTTAATACAGTCGTCACAAAGCCAAATAGAATTAGGTGGACACATATTTGGGAATGTACAATTTTCTGCTGTAAACCTTGGTGCTATTTCCCAAAGGTCATAAGCCTTCTTCCCACACTCATCACATTCAGATATACCTGATAAGTTACTATGTTCAATATCCATTAATACTACCTGACAAGCCTTCGTTCTTTCGGCGGAAGTCCTACACGGTCTGCAAATGTTTCATCAAGTTCATGAAAGAACTCTGCTGATGTTTCCTTGGTAGGCTGGATGCAAATAAAAACCTTGCGTCCGTAAACCAGTGACGGAAAGTTAATAATACCTCTTTTAAACTCCTCGACAAAAGCGCCAAGGGATTCAACTTCCTTAATATACTGATTGATTTTATCAATACTGCCATTAAGTTCAGTCTTCAGTGGGTCGATGTCGTCAGCATAGCGAACAGGGTCTTGTTCTTTTTCAGCAAGTTCTGAACGCTGTTTAATAATAGTTTTCCACATTTCCTGAATGTCTTCAGCAATTTGCCGAATGAGCGGAAGCATATTATCAACTTCTTCTTTTGTGTGAATAATAGTTTTGGTCGTCATTGTAAATACCTTTTATTAAATAACTTGTGAAGGTCGAAGTGGGTCAACACCCTTCGGAATCTTATAAGCATATGTCAGCAAGTCGTCAGCTATTACTGTCATTGCCCGTTCTTCAGGAGTTGCGTTAAGTATAAACTGTGCAACATCTTGCGGCACTTCGCTTAAAATATTACGAAGCACACGACCTATTGTTGCCTTAGTAGCCCTATATGAACTATCAAAAATCTTGTCCATTACAAGAAGCGTTCCGTCTTTTGGATATACGTCAGCAACAACGTCTAATACGGTAAGTTCTTCTTCAGTAAACATTTATGCTCCCTTATGGTCATTTCTTTTCTTGGCAAAGTAAACGTTGCACTTGTCGCACTTCCACTTTGTTTGCTTTTTAGGATACACAACCACGATTTCCATCATCTCTCCACATGTCGGACAGGGCTTCTGTGGGCGATATCCTTTATTACTTTTCCTGCCGCCAACTTTCTTAGCCATAATAATTTCCTCCGTTTGTTCTAAGTTTGTCCTTACTTTAAGGACTTTGTTCTAAAAAATGCACTTTGTCAAATAACTTGTCTCGTAACTTTGTCTATTGTTGTACCAAAAAAGCAGATAGCCTTTCTCGCAATCTATCATTATAAGTTATTAACTGTCGATAATCAACGTCAAGCATGGCGGAGATTTCTCTTAAATTATAACCTTGCAACTTAAGATTAATAACTCCAAGTGGATCATTCTTTTCTGCAAAAGTCTCTACATCAAGTCGCAAGTCCACGTCTTCTGTAAAATCAGTGACACCACTTGCACTCTGCAAAAATTGTTCCGCCTGGTAAACATCAACAGTTGTACTTAGCACAGTATTAAAGTCCTCCCTATGTTCTTTGTAAACTTTATAATTCTTAGGAACTACAACAAATCCATTTTCAAGTTTATAAGTCGTTAGCCTGTTATTAACCACGTGCCAAAGATAAGCAAAAATATTAATCTTGGCACCATCTTCCAGTTTCTTTTTCAAAGATGGATATGCCTTAATAATATTTAATACTGCCTCTTGCCTTAAGTCGCAGGAATCAGCACATCGTTGTTTGTCTCTATAAGTTTTCCTGTTCGCATTGGCAAAGTGTTGAATATAAAAATCAACTGGTTTTAAATCCTCAATAGTATGTAGCTTCAAGTATTATTACCTCCTCACAAGTAGCCTTAAAAACAAGGTGATTCAAAAATTTAATTTGGCAAACTCACCAAAATAATATCTGGCCTTGTCATCATATGCCTTAGCAGCTTCAATTTCTGAATTAAAACTGCCTATTTGAATTTGTTTTCTGTCAATTGTAATTCTAGCTATCCACTGGCATTGCCTTTTATGCCAATGGACGCCTTTATACTGAGATGAACCCCCATTAATTTTTCTACGATTCCTAGCGTTTTCAGTGGAAGTACAAACTCGCAAATTCTCTCGTGTATTATTAAGTCCATCTCCATCAATATGATCTATCTGCAACCTGATATCAGGAGAAATAATAAATCTGTGCATGTACACGTTTTTTCGATTTACTTTTCTTACCGCATACCACTTATTGCGCATTTCACAGGCATACCATTTATATTGCGACAACCATTCATAATCTTCGTCATCAACTTTTGCCTTCTTGTTTTTTGTTAGCCTTATTGTCCTCAATATTGTTACCTCTATATCTAGCCTCTTGGTATTGATGTAGCCTCTTGATTAAATGATAGCCTCATTATTAAATGTGGCCTCATATATATATTTTCCTCATGACACTGCGTAGCACAATGTAGCGACATTGCCAAGAGGAAAGCAGCATCATGATGAAACATAAATATGTTGCCTAATTGATAATCCCCCCCGACCCCCCCTTATCAAAAAGGGAGGTCAGAGGGGCTACCAGTGATGATTTCGGCGCTATTGTTTAGTCCAGACTATAGCCGAGCCAGCTATGTCTTCAGGGGGCTCCAGAGTGGCCTTACCAGCCTCTCACCGCACTGCCTGACCGATATCACCTGTCAACTCTGTTGGCCGTTAGAGGCCCCAATTACGGGCTCTCAACGGAGATATACTTAACTTATTATTAAAACGGTATATCGTCGTCTTGTGTTGGAGAATTATCAGAACCCATTGCTTCGGCAATCTCTTCTGGTGATGGTTCATCGGCCGGTGGTTCTTCTTGTTTCTCTTCTGCCTTTTTGGCAGGTTCTTCTGTCTTTGTTGGCATTGGATCGATTTTGCTTGCAAGCTTTTCAGCAAGCGCATTAAGCAACCAATCTTTGTCAACTTCGATTGAAATACGAATCTTCTCAGGTTCGATGGTGGCCTCTGTAGTCTTGACAGGCTTTTCATCGCTTTCCTGCTTCTTGCTGCTATAAGGCTTGTCTGTATCGAAGCTTCGGCCATAGGAGCTTTTTTTAGGAGTTCCCTTTTTGCTGCCGCTGTACCTGTTTCCCCCGCCGCGTGGCTTATAGTCGTTACCTTCACCACGGACGTTGCCAGACTTCTTTTTCTGGTTCCAGGCTTGTTGCGCTTCGTTACGGCAATCCATGCAGCAGTAGTGGTAATTTTCCTTCTCTGTCTTGAAGGACTTACCGCAATGCTTACACTCTCTGTTAAATGCCATAAAACGCTCCTTTGTTAAGATAGATTTTTCCTATTAACCTACAATACGGTTTTCCTACTATTGTAGACGGTATTTTTGATGAAGAATTACAGACTTTCTTTAATTTTTTGTATGGCTGACCCTTGGCTCTCAACATATTCTGACATCCAAAGGTAAGTATCTGTACAAAGCCTGAACACTCCATAGCCTAAAGCAATTAGCAGGAAAAGTTCCCATAGCCATTTAAGTGCTGTTCTCAACATATTTTACCTACATACCATCCATGTTTTGATTTGACGGACTTTGCAGGGGCCGTTTTCGCGCATCTCGTAAAGGCTTTTTGTCGCCCGTCAGGATGTTTGAAAACGATACACCCGTCAACAAATCCACAAAATGACCATTCTGTAAACTTGCCAAAAAACTTTCTCTGTATGTCCGCTACAGCATTAAAAGAATCTTGGCTTACTCTAATGAAATGTTTCAATTGTCCTCCTCGTCATCATAATAAGGATAGTCTTCATCATCATCGTCGTCAAAACTGATTTCGTCTTTTTCAACATAGTCTGGGTCGCCAGGACCAAAGAAATATCCTTGGTCTTCTGCATAATCACTGCCTTTGGTGTACTTAGTAGGCTCTCCAGCCTTTTTCCAACATTCGAGATGATAGCATTCAGGCTCACCGCAGCTATCAAACTCCTGCTCTGCTCCACATCGAGTGATTACACGACCATAGCCATCATATTCTCCACGGAGAATGCTGCCATCTGATTCAATGACAACAACTTGCGACAATTCAGGATGGTCGGTCACATACTCTGCACGCATTGAATGGCCGCAAACCTTACACTTCCAACTAAAGAAACCCATCAAATACTCCTTTGTGATAAAATACGTCAGTAAAAATTTTCGTCCGTCATAAGTAGCCCTCTGTACAAGTTGTGGACATATAGATTAAAAAAGATTAATCTTGTGTATGGCCTTGTATTCGAGGCGTACTATAGAAGGCGAAAACAAAACTTTTACCAAGGAGTTCAAAATGACGAAGCGAAATGACGTTCACGCACCTACTAACTTCAATCCTGCTGATTATGAGTGGGTCGGTCCTTACTACCAGGGTGGAAACATTTGGGAGATTCTTGCAAGTCGTAGTCCTTGGATGCAGGAAATTCGGAAAAAGCTTAATTCTAATCCTTTTAATGGGAATCATCAGGAAAAGGGCACCTGTGACCACTGTGGCGCTTCTTTCGCTTATGGCGAAGTATACAAGCATATTCCTACGGGTCAGTATGTTTGTGTCGGCCATATCTGTGCCGCCAAGGCTTTCGGTTGCAGCGATAGGCAGGAGTTTGCTTATCGTAATCTCAAAAAGCAGGTTGCCGCTATCCGTATTAGTATGAAGCAGAAGGATGAAGCTGAGGCTTTTATTGCAGAGAATAATCTTTCTGACTATATCAATGCGGAACATCACATTGTTACGGATATCAGAAACAAGCTTTATCGCTTTGGTAGCCTTTCTGAAAAGCAGGTTGCACTTGTCAAGAAGATTGCTACCGAAATGGTTGATCGTGCCAAGAGGGAAGCTGAGGATAAGGCGAATGCAAAGCCTGTTGTTGCTGGTAATGGCATTGTGATTAGGGGCACCGTGCTTGCCAAGAAGTGGCAGGATAGTCATTATGGTGAAACTCTCAAGATGCTTGTAAAGGACGATAGGGGCTTCAAGGTTTGGGGAACGGTTCCCAGTGCTGTCAGTATTGAGCGGGGCGACAAGGTTGCTTTCACGGCCAATGTGGAAGCCTCTAAGGACGACGAGACTTTTGGTTTCTTTAAGCGTCCTCGTAAGGCGGAAGTTCTCGAAAAGGTGGGGGAGTAATCTCCCACCTTGTTTTTAAGGTATATGATAGGAGGCGATATGACAAGAGTTGAATTTATGCGACAAGCGGTGATTAAGATAGAGGATAGGCTTTTCCCGACTTATGCTTGGCCGGGAGGCTATACAATTCTTTATTATGATGAAGTGGATGGGAATATCTACTGTGGCGATTGTGCTTTGAAGATAGAGGCAGAGCGCAGGATTGATGGTTATCCTCATAAGTTGCATCAATTTCAATATGACGAGGGGGCACCTAAAATATGTGATGGATGCAATGAAGAATTTGAGAGCAGTTATGGAGAGCCAGATGAAGAATAATTCATCTTCGGCACCTTGTATCTAAGGCTTACTATAGGGACGGGCACTGCCGTACAAAGCGGTGCGAATCGACTGGAACTAACCGGATGCGCAGTAAGTCGCAGGCGTCGGTTTGAAACACATGGCGGAAACATATCCCGACGCGAACGAAGTGAATTAACACCGTCCCGGCTTTGAAAATAAAAGGAGAAACATATGCAGAACGGCAAAGGAAGTGGAAGACGACCTAAGTGTATTAGTGAGTCTGAGATGGACAGAAAATGGGGTAAAGCTTTTGGTAAGGAGAATGAAGATGTTGGCGTATCTACTTTGGCCAGAATACGAGAAAGCTGCGGAAGAAGCGAGGAATCAACCGGAAATTGATTGGGATGAATTGCCGGATGAAGAAGACCCGATGTACGACCCAGAGTTTTGGGAAGGTGCAAAGTGAAAGTCTATAAGAGACGATATTCAGATAGGACAAATTTTTATATTGTCGAGGGAGAGCGTGTTTTGTGCTTTACGACTTGGTGCAAACATTGGGTTTTGCGAGAGTTGGACGATTTGTTTAATTTGGAAAAAAATGCTGAACCTTCTTCCTTGTCTGAAATTATGACAACGTTAGAAGTATATAAGGTGTAGATATGCTTATTAATTCAGAAGTTGTTGGCATGATTCCAATAATGCCACAAGGAACTAATTCAACAATGTTTACAGAGTGTTGTGAGGTTGCTATATGTAGCGACGAGCCGAATTGTCCAAAATGTGGACGAAAAGTAATCGGCTGGGATTTGTCAATTGATGAAAGAGAACGTAAAAGGTGGCAAGATGCTACCAGGCTTTGGAAAAGGAGTAAATGATGGATCTTTTTGTTCAAGACATTAATATACCACTGCTTAGGAAGCAACGAAATTCTTTGTTTGAAGCACGGGCAGAGTATCAAGACATCATCGATAATTGTGTTGTTGATGATGATAAGCTGGTTAAGAGGATAGAGCATTTTGACGGGCTTATTAATCTTTGTGACCATATGCTTGACATTGCAGAGGTAATAGAAGACTGATGAAGAATTTTTTAAGTGGTGTAGAAATATTAAGCAAACATCAGGAACCAGAGGAGAGATGGGGTATCAGTGCTGAACATGATATAATCTATACCTGTTTTAAGATTAATCCTAATGTAATGTCAAAAGAAGACTATAAGGCACTTGAAGACCTTGGTGGATGGTATTGGGATACAGAATATGAGTGTTGGGCGTTCTTTACTTAAATGAGCGGATTTTAATCTTCTTGACCCTTGTATTGAGGGTATCAAATAGAAGGAGGTTGTCATGAGTGACATTGTTGGTTACACTGTTGACGATAATGAGATTTATTGTCTTGATTGTGTTATCGGTCGTGAAGGATACTTCGAGGCAATTTATGAAGAGGAAGCCGTAGAGCGGAATCTTTCTTGTCATTGTTGTGGCGAATATCTTTTTGTGCCTGACTATGATGAAGACATGCCGGATGAGTGTCCCAACTGTGGACGTGACCAATATTTCATGGAAGTTCTTGAAGACAACTCTGTAGAATGTCGTTGTGGCTGGAATAACGGCGATAAGCCGAGTTTTGAGGAATGGAAAAAACAGAATGACTAAAGAAGAAGCAGTAACTTGGGCTATACATACTTGGGTATGTGTTAGAGAGTTCAATATTAAAGACGGTTGTTTGTCTAAGGTGGATGCGGAATGTATGCTTCCACGGGCGAGGGGTATGCTTGAGTTTGTCAAAGAGACTGCGGCTGATCTTTCGTATAATTTAGGCAGATACAAACTTGAAAATGAACTTGAGGAACGATTGGTAAAGCTTATTGTGTTTTTTGAAAGGCAGATTAATGGATAAGCCAATGGAAATGAATGAAGCTTTAGTATATGCGGTTCATATGTGGATAGTGCAGGTTGAAAATTATTTTGAACTGCCTTGTCCGATAACTGTCTATTGCAGTGTTCCTGAACTGCTGAAACGAGCAAAGGGAATGATGATGTTTCTGAATCGGCGCATGGATTCTGTCAGTGTTGACGACCTTAAAAAGCGCATGAGGAGCATTATAGAACGACTTGAGGAAAAAGTTTTCTGAAGACCTTGTATTGAGGGCTATTACTGAGGGAGGTAATAATGCCGAGTGGAAAATTTACAATAGAAATACCGATTGAGACTTGGATTGATAAAGGCAAAGGGCATATTCCCGTCTATGTAGACGGACTTAATGATGTTCGTTCGCTGCCTTATGTCAAACTTGATTGTGATTTGTTTAGTATGATTTGTCAAATGACAACTGGAAAGGGCAAGCCGAAATCTGTTGAGTTTATGGTTGAAGTGGAAGTTTGGTGGGGTGAAGACCCTGGAGACTATTGGAATCCGCCGTGTGGAGACGAAGAACGGGTTGTAACTGCTATTCGTTTGGGCGATCATAAATTTGAGGGCGAGGATTTCAAAAAGCTTGATTTCTTGTTTAATCAGAACGTTGAAAACTATGTTATTGATGATTCGGATTATGGTTGTGAAGATGGAGAACAGTTGTGATTTCTGAAATGGAAGTTAGAAATGCTTTGGCGTCTGCCTATATAGCACAAGAGGCAATTAAGGCTGGAGATACGGGGTCTGCTGGTTTTGCGGTGTCAAATGTTATCAGTAGTTTGATTAAACTAATGCCTACGGAGGGTGAGGATGGCGAAAAGCAAAGGACAATTGAAAGTTGAGCTTGAGGCTTATAAGGCGGCTGCAAAGAATACGGAAGCAAAGATTAAAGAGATGGAGAAAGAGGAACGCCGCAAACGCCAAGAAGAAGAACGAGAAAAAGTAAGAGCGTTTCGCAATAATCTTGAAGCGTCTTATGGTGTTCAGGACCATCCGAAAGCAAATAAAGTTTGGGAGCTTGCTTGGGAACATGGACATGCGAATGGATTTAGTGAAATCGAACATTACTACCATGAGTTTGTGAGTTTGATAATATGAAGAAATGGCTTATAGGATTGTCTGTGGCAGGGCTTATACTGCTGCTTGGTTATTGTGCAACCCGGAAGCCGTCACCAGCGGCAAAGGGCATACGGGCTTTCATAGAAAGAATGACGGAGAACTAAATGGAACTTAATGTTATCGCGTTTATCTTTTTTGTACTTGGTGATGTGGTCGGTTTAATTCTTGGTCTATTGGTTACATCATGGGCAAAGAATAGGACCATCCGAGAGGGTGAAGAAAATCTTGCCGAGGTGCTTGATGCAAACAGGCGACTTAGCGCCAAGTATGAGAAGCTTGGGGCAACTTTGCGGGAGTGGCAGAGTGAGCATTATAAGGTTGGACAGCTTTTAAGCGAGGAACGCAGGAAGCTTGAGAGAGCCAATGATGCACTGGCTGATGTCGGTGATAGGGCTTGTCGGTCTGCTGAAAGGGTAGATGAATATTTCCGAAATAGTAACGGCGAGCCAAAGGTTGAGGCTGAAGAAAGTGAAGATAATTTCATTCGAGGTGAGGAATAATGGCTAAGAAGGTATATCGTAATCAGGACTTTATTAAATGTATGTTGGCAAAGGATGGGTCTGCTGAGAAGCTTTTGAACCGTAGGGATAGGTCTGGAAGCGTCAAAGGGCGGGTAAATGGCAAGTGTATTCATGTTATCCTAATGGAAGGCGGCAGGAAGCACGCTACACTTACTACTGATTCATTCGATAAGGCCGTTGCTATGGTTGACGAGTGGAAAAAGGGTGGACATTTTCCGGCTGGTATTCATTTTGATTATCGTTGATTAATCGTTCGCATTGTTTTTCCGGGAGGCTTCCCGGTGGTGGAGGCGAGGGCGGTGCCAGGCATCGCCCCCTTTATTAAAGAAGATTAATGTTGAGCGCCTTGTTTTTGAGGCTACTGATGAGGGCGTTAATAACAAGGAGAAACGAAATGAAGTTTATCAACAAGCTGCAAGAGATTGCTAAGATTAATGCGGAACTGTCTGAGGAAATCACAAGTGAGCTTAGTCGTTTCGCCACTTATCTTTGCGGTCCTAAGTTTCAAGGTGAGTGTGAAAATTATGTAAGTACCTGGGAAGTGCTTGACCTTATTCAACGGATTAAGGACATGCAAATTAATGCGGAAGATAGAGTAAGGAATCTTGAAGAATGAGTGGAAATATAGAAAAACTGCCGAAGTGGGCGCAATCACATATCAAAGTGTTGGAAATGCGACTTAGAGAGCAGAGGGAAAGAAAAGAAGAACTTGAGGCGCTTTATCGCGGAGAAGGTGAAACAAACGTAATTCTTGTTGACCATACCAATGGTGATAAGCCTTTGCCGAAAAATTCTACAATCAGATTTAAGACTGGAAAACAACAGGATTGGGAGAATATCGACATAAGGGTTGATAGGCGTGGAATGCTTGAAGTTAGGGGAATGCGTGGTATTTCGGTGCGACCGGAAGCGGCAAACATGATTCGTATAAAGGTTGAAAGAGATTGGTAATATGAAGATTACAATTATTGTTGAGAATGCAGATTCTACTGTTCGCGTTGAGAGTGGTGATATCATGGGTGTTGTGGAGGCACTTGATGCGCTGAGTCCAGTTGTGCAGGCGTTTAAGTATCAGCTTAAGCAGCTTGTTATGCATGAGTATGGTTGTGACAAGATTCGGGCTATTAAGGCTGTTCGGACTGTAACCGGATGGGGCTTGAAAGAGTCAAAGGCTTTTGTTGAGCTTCCAGGTGAAAAGGTTGTAACCACTGGAAACGCCGTGGATATGAAGCAGGCTATGGATGCATTTGTGGAGTGTCGGTCTGACGCACGTTTGGAGGTTAAGAGTATCAATGACTGATTACCAAAAGGAAGTTTTTAAGGGTGCTGGATTGGTTTTGGTTATTCCTCTTGCGATACTGTTGCTTGTTGGTGCCGTATGGGGTATTGGTTATGCATATGAGCAGGGCACGATAATCCAAAAAGAGAAAAAGGCTACCACGATACCATCATGGAGTGAGGATAAATACGAGCTTCGAGAGCAGGCGGAAAGACTTCTTGCGCCGCAACTGGCAGAAGAAAGGGCACTTGGGCTGCCTTACAACCAAAGGGCAGTAGATGCGCTTGCAAGGGAGATTCTTAAGGATAAGCGTGAATCTTTTCGGCGGTATGGCAGGCGTTATTGATTTTTAATCTTGACCACCTTGTATTCGAGGCTTCCTATAGAGAGAGGCCCTTAACAAAGGAGAAAAATAATGCAGGCTATTTTGAAGCGAGACGAGTATGACTGTGACATGTTTCATGTTTACAGCAAGCGCAAGGTTGGAACTGGCACAAGTAGTGTCACGTACCATCTGTTTAGTATTCATGTTGATACCATCAATATATTTGGTAAACAGTTTGCTAAGCAGGTTATGGACCTTAATTTTGGTGAGGAAATGGATGTGCAGCTTGAAGCCGAGGTGATGGATTAATGGGCAAGCACACCAAAAACAGACGATTTATTAAAGACGTACTGGATGAAATAAAGGATAAGAGCACTTGCGAAATTTGTGGAGGTGACAAAGATTTAACGTTTCATCATAGGGATGCGTCAACAAAGGTTTTTTCCCTTGGTGCTGGACGTGAAACATCTATGCTAAAGGTAATAAGAGAGTTGCGAAAGTGTGACATTCTTTGTGTTGAGTGTCATAAAGAATTACATCGGAAGGAGGATATTGGATATAGGGGAAAATTACAAAAAATTAATGTAGAGTGACCTTGTTTTTAGCGTCTACTATAGAGAAGGAGGTGTATTGAATGGCTGAAGCAATTAAGCCTGGAGCACTAAAGCAAAAGGTTAAAAAGGGCGAGTTGACAGCATCGGAAGTGCTGTGCTGGCTTGAGGGTCGTGAGGGGCCGCATTCCAAGAAGTTTGTAGCTTGGTTGCGGCGCAGGAGTTAAGCGCAAGTGACCCAAGGATGGGTTGCGTATTGTAAATTGTAAAGCAGGAACGACAAAAACCTGTGGGACTGGCATCCTGTAGGACGCGGCACGCTGGAGTTCAGTAAACATGTTGAATGGACGTAGAAACCGTGCTGCAACAAATCGTTCGGTCGTACCAGCGGCAATGCGGGGCTGATACCTTCGCAACATTATTAATTTTAAAAATATAGTTTATTGTAGAACCCGGTTGTTTATTAGGGGCGACAAATCGCTTAAGGTCTGGTAGCTTTAAGTTGAGGCTAATATGGGGAGGTCTGGCCACCGTAGAACTGTATTGCCAGAGCAAATCGTCCGCCTTGCCAGAGGAAAGCGTTCATAAATAAAGAACGCCAACTGGGGGATTTTTGGAGGTGTTCACAACGGGCGTTTGCCCGACTCCTTTCGTATGGACGGGCGGGGATGTTACCCGCCCATTTTTTTAGAGTTGTTTTTAAGGAAAGAGTAATGAGAACTTTGATTCATGTAGGTTTGGCTATCGTGTGGGTGGTTGCGTTTATCGCGCTGTTTTGTTATCTTTGTACTTTGCCTTGGACGCTGATGGGACCAGAAACTTTCTGGGAGAAGTTTGCCATTGTGGCTGGTACAATTTGGGCTGGTGCGATTGTGTTCTGGCTTGAGGTTCTTGTCTGTATGGCTGGACTTGGCATTCTTCAGGTGTTGATGGTGCCGAGTAATAAGCGGCGTATAGCCAATGCGCGTAAGGCTATGCTTGATTTTAGGCGCAGAAATCGATGAAATATATTGGAGTAGTAGGAAGCAGGCGCAGGGATTCGCAGGTTGATAAAATCAAGGTCGAAAGTAAAATACTTGAACTATATGAACCCGGCGACATCCTTGTGTCTGGCGGTTGTCCAAAGGGGGCTGACCATTTTGCAGAGGAAATAGCAAAAGAATATGGAATGCCCATCTTGATATTCTATCCTAATTGGTCTGCTGAAGGGCGTCGGGCAGGATTAGCACGCAACACACATATTGCTAAACGTTCGCACGTCTTGATAGCTTGTGTGGCTTCTGATAGGACGGGAGGCACTGAGGACACAATAGCAAAGTGGAGGCAGGGAAGAAACGAGTGTCATCTTCATTTTGTATGAGCGCATATTAATTTTCCTGACACCTTGTTTTTAAGGCTTACTATAGAAGGGAGCTTTAAAATGGATATGACGGAATATTGGCGTTACATACGGCACTTGGTGCCTGTTATGACTGCACGTGATTATGAGCTTGTATATGACCATCACTTGGAGTTGCGGAGACTTAATCGAGTTCACAGAACTGAGGGTTGGTCTGAAGCACTTAGCATGAGACTGAGAGTGATTTGGTACGAGCTAATACTTATTAGGCGTGCGTATAAGTTAGACTGGGCAGATGTTGAACCGGAAGGAAGATGGTATGAGTAATTCTGGAAAATGGCTAAGGTGGGAAAAGGGTTGGGGCGTTGTTGATATTAGGTATTACAATCCTGAACTTTTCCTTGAAGAGTTAGAAGAGTTTGATAAGGAATCTGTTCGGATTTGTTGGGAAGAACTTGATTGGGCTTGGAAGACAGACTATCGAGACATCGATGAGCTTATTGCAATTTGGCGTCTGTTGAACCTTGTTAAAGAACGTTATGGTTTGCCTTTGGGTGCTATGGAGCCACCCGGTAAATTTGGAAGATTATGATGGAGTAATAATGATTGTTGAAATGCATCTTGGTGGATTGTTGGCACTATCCATTGGCGCAGGATTGTTGTTTGTTGGAACAATTGTTTTTTTTAGTTTGTATTGTGCTAAGTGTAGTAGTGCATATAATCAGAAATGTGACTTGGAACGAAAAATCAAGAATTTGAATATTGATTTGAGCCATTGTCGCAATCGCCTTGCGGAAGTAAAAGAAGAACGCGATGAGATTGAGGCTGATATTGAATCTATTAAGCGACTACTTAAGCTTAAGGATGAGGATGACGATTAATGTACGATGAATATGAATCACAGTTAATAACGTTGATTAGTGAAAAAGACTTAATCAAGGTTCTTGACGAAGAAGGCAAGCTTGGTTGGTTTGTCGTATGGATGAAAGAAGATTCAGAAGAAGTATCTTATGATTATGAAGAAGGTTCTTACACGAAATATTACTATAAGGTAATGTTTCAGAGGAAGAAAGTATGAAATTAGTTTTATGTACGCATTGTCAAGATGTGGTTCGGTTGGTTTCCGAACATAGGCGAGAGTGCCGATGTGGGCGTTGTGGCGGTTTCTATACTGACGAAGTTAATGCAGTATATTGGGGCGATGAAGCGGTGCCTATGGGGTTTAGCAATCCTTCATTGGTATATGCGATTAAGAACCAGCCACCGTTTGGCAGGGGGAAGCCTTTCACGGCTTTTATAATTCCTGAAGATTGTGAGACATTTGTTAAGTGCGTGAAAAAATCTTAATGAGCCTTGTTTCTGGGGCTTATTATAGGAGGTTTGATATGAAGAAGATTAAAGGACATGTTTATCTTGAAAAGGGTGACAGGGTTTGCATCAAGCGACTGAACTATATTAGTCCGCTTATTCGTGGTAAGGTTGGTACGGTGACGTATGTACATCCACATACAGAGGCTTATACTGTTTTGCTTGATAAGACAAGGCGTATTCATATTGTTAAGGCTAATGAGGTTGACGTGTTGGAGAACTGATGATGCGTATGAAGATGAAGATTGGCGATTTTCATTCTGTTTATTTGATTTCACATATGCTTCCACATCTGCATAAAATGCGTGAGGCTGAGTTGCGCAGGGTAATCAGTGAGCTTGAAGGGAAGATTGGGAAGCTTTTAACAGTTTGTAAGAATGCGTGCTGTAAGGAATTGCGCCATTGGCGGCATGGTAGTTCTGAAAATCAACATACGGTAGACTGGTATTCAAATAGTCCAGAGGAAGCACTTGCCAAGCAGAATAGGAGGAAGGAACATAATGAGGCTTGGCTGAAAAGAAACTACAAAAATGAATATGTTTTCATAAGCATACGTGACAATAGGATAATTTCATTTGAGGAGTGTGAAAGGGCATTCAATCAACTGCATTGGGATAGAATGTATGGTGGCGATAACTGGGCCATCATCGCAAGGGAAGCCGGTAAGTTGGAGGCTATGATGCCTCTTTTCACAGTGGCGGATATTAAGGCGGCGGTAGTGCTATTCGACCATATTGTGGATCTTGAACATAATAACGACATGTTTTTGTCGAGCTATGTGACGTTTTATTTTATGGGATTTCTTGACCGGAGAGTTTATTTTTCTCCTGACCAATTCAATAAGGCACCGACTTTCTTAAAGAATTATCATAAGAAATATGCAGAAAAGGTAGAGGTTTAATAGTGCGTTGGTTTATAAATTATCTAAGACAGTGTTTTTGTAAACATGAATTTGAAAAGCATGAGGAGTGGGCACAAGTGAAGGGTTGTTTTGGTGACAAGCGGACTGGCGATAGGGTGTCGCTTCTGTGTACAAAGTGTGGATACCATAAGAGTTTTTGGAAGCATTGGTAATGAACAAAGTAATAGCGATTGATAATGAATGTCGGACAGAGTATTTCCCGTTGTGTCAGTATGCTTGTTCCATCAAGTTTGTGGACGGTGAAAAAACCTTAATAACATTCACGAGCATTGCGGGTATTCATCATACTCGGTTTGTCAAAGGACATATTGATGCAGTGTCAGAATTGTTGAATACTTTTCTGTTAAAATCAGAGAAAATTATTTGGCTTGGTTTTGTACAGGAGTAAATTATGTGGAAAGAAGGCGACTATCAGGTATTTTTCGAGCACAAGGATGTGTTTTTCACTAACGACGAGCTTAGGCGTGCGGTAGATAGGACTGTTGAGGGCGGTTTTATCGATGAAATGACTGAGCGTGCTGTTGAAGATGTAGAGTTTATGACTACGGCAATCATCAAGAAGCGTTTGCGTGATGGCGACTTGAAGGCGTGGGCAACTGTATCTATCGGCCATGCGTTTTGTCAGTGTGACGATACTTTCAGCAAAAGGATGGGGCGTCAAATTGCTTTTGCACGAGCAAAGGGAGCAATGCGTGGCGATGTAAAAGAAATCAATGCTATATATGAGCGTTGCGTTGTCAAGCCAGTAAGGGAAAAGGCACAAAGAGACATTAGAGTTTTGCAGCGCAAGATTGAAATGCAGGAAAAGTATGGGAACAAAGGGGGAAATTAATGGACTTTAATATGTATCAGCAAAGGGCGATGGAGACTGCTGTTTATCCGAATAAGGGAAACAATATTATTTATCCAACACTGGGGCTTTGTGGCGAGGCTGGAGAGATAGCAGAGAAGATTAAGAAGATGATACGCGACAGTGGTGGAGTGCTGTCAGACGAGCTTAGACGGGCGCTAAAGAAGGAACTGGGAGACGTGCTATGGTATCTCGCAGCTTTGGCGGAAGAACTTAATCTTGACCTTGCCGATATTGCACAAACAAATATTGATAAGCTTTATGATAGGAAGCGCAGGGGGAAGCTTCATGGAAGTGGGGATGATAGGTAACACTCAAGCATGGCGGGTCGCAGCGTAGCGACCCGACCAGGGACAAACCAGAACCCATCGCTTGTTGCGGTGGGTTTTTTTATGCACATTAGATTAAAATTTCTTAATGTCGGGTCAACAAAAAAAGGCTTCGACGCCGGATATTGGCCGCTCTTAGCCTTCGACGCCGAAACCTTCTGGCTCTATGAAAATCACATCATACATTAAGCGATTTTCACATTAAAGAATCTTCATTAAAATTCATTCATTAAAAAACATTAATCATTAAACTTTCGTAATCATTAACTCATTTTCGTCTGGCAAATCCTCCTATTTTCGCTTGTTATATAAGATAGAATAGGTGGGGATAACTCCCCGTTCATAAGTAGCCTCAAATACAAGACTTAGGATATACAGTTAATCTTTTTTCACAATACCTTGTATTTCAGGCTACCAATGAGGGCGGAAAACAAATGAAAGGCAAACTAATGAAGAATGACAAAGCACACAAAACAGCAATCACGAGAAAAACCCTTAGTGTCCCTATGCGACTTCTAAGGGATAGAGGACTTCTGACGGGGCGTGTATTGGACTATGGTTGTGGGAAAGGCTTTGACGCCGATGAGCTTGGTATTGCAGGCTTTGACCCGTTCCATCGTCCTGAGAAGCCGGAAGGGCAATTTGATACAGTTGTTTGTAATTATGTATTGAATGTCATAACTGACGATGAGGTTCACGGTGTATTAAAGGGCATTCATGATTACCTTGTTGTTGGTGGAACTGCATACATTACAGTTAGGCGAGACATCAAGAAAGAAGGATGGACGAAAACCGGAACTTATCAAGTAAATCGTGTACTGCCTTTTGAGGTTGTGGCGGAAAAGAAGGGCGCTTACATCATATACAAAATTAAGAAAGATTAATCTGTATGTCGCCTTGTATTGCAGGCTATAGATGAGGGCGGCAATAACGAAAGGTGAAACAATGAAAACTGTAACGATTGAATTTTGTCCTGTTGACGTGACGATTGACGAGAAAGCCGAAAGGCTGAAGCTTGTACGCAAGCAGAATGATGAAGGGATTCATAATCTTGAGGACTTCTATAATTCAGAATACTTTCAGGCTTATGAAGAATCTTTCATAAGTGGCTTGGGCTACTCGGCTTGTCCTGAAAAGCGTGAAATGTGTAATCGCATTCATGAGGCTGCCGAGTGTGGCGGGGAAGGGCGTACCCATTGGGAAATTATCGAGCTTTGGCGGGAAGCCTTGAAGGCTTGCGAAAGGGATGGGCTGATTACTGAAAGAACTTTCACAAAAATCGGAATGGAGATTGATGATTGTGAAACGTGGCATTGTGAGAATGGAAGCATTGATAACGTCATAGGTTAATGGAGATTAATATGGTTTACGTTTTGATTGTTGGGAATATGGTTGACGGTGCAACTTTTTATGGACCTTGGGATTGTATGGAGGTTGCATCAATGTGGGCTGAAATGAATATTGATTCAGAATGGACGATAGCGCCATTGACGCAAGTTAATCCTACGTTCAATCCTATTTAATGAAAGGTTTATCATGAAAGATATTAAATGGTCTGGCAAAAGTGGCGTACCGGCTATCGGTTCAATTGTTAAGGTTCTACTAAACGGACTTGGCACGGGAAAGGTTGTAAGTTATTTTGAGGAAGATGGTTATCTCGGTGTTAAGGTGAAGCTTGACAATCCGCCATCATGGATGAAACGTCAGAATCCCGATAATATACCGGCTTCCGTCTTTGGTGCTGAGATTGATTATGAATAAGTTTTAATATGTATGACCTTGTATTCAAGGTGTCCTATAGAGAGCAATAACTGAAAGGGCAAACTATGAACGCAAGAGAAATGATTACAAGGGCAAAGGAAATTAGAACGGAACTTATGATGCGGTTTCCCATCTATCAAGGGGAGCTTGGGCGTATCGTTTTTAGTGTCAATACGAGACTTCGGACTACTGCCGGTAAAGCAAAGCATAAACTGTTTATGGTTCAACTGAGCAATGAGATTTTCAGAAGGGCGGAAAATGAAAGCAATTTCAGAAACACGGTTCTGCACGAAATAGCACATCTTCTTGTTGGTCCTGGAAACGGTCACAACAGGCGATGGAAGGCTATGCATAGGCGGATAGGCGGCAATGCCGAAAGGTGCCATAGTATGGCTTGTAAGCACAATGCAAGGGATTATAGGGCTGTTTGTATGAAGTGCGAAACTGTAATGCCGATTACAAAGCGTAAACATACCAATATGGTTAAGGCTTATCGTCGTGGCGGCAAGTATAGGCACAATTGCGGCGGGGATGTTGTCCCGATTCCTTAAAGAATTTTAATGTATATCACCTTGTTTTGAAGGTTACTGATGAGGGCGATAACTGAAAGGTGAAACATGATTACAAGTGAAGAACTTAACAGAAACAGTATTGTGGTAAGCACGGGACTTTATGCCGTGCGCTATGGGCGGACGGTGGATATTGTACAGAATCTAAAGGCAATCGGTGATAAGCTTTATGATGTGCAAGAAACAGATGAGTACCAAAAAAGAGTAGAGGTATTAGAGCTTATTAATAATGGGATACTGTATAAGGAAAAAATCGTAGAGGCTTTGGATGAATCAGAAGTAATAGAAGACTATGACGGAAATAAGTCTAAAATGGTTTTCTTGGGCACGGTATTTTCCTTGTATCCATCGGGTAAATTTTACATGCCGTGGGCGTGTAGTAATGTGGAAGAATGGGAAGCTGAGCTTGATGAGATATTTCGGGAAGCATTAGATAAAGAAGCTGAAAGTATTGGATGTTGGATTACTTGCGGGGAAGGGGATGCTTGTGACGTTTTCATCGGACAGTGCGTAGATTAAGGGATTTTAATACTTCTGACCTTGTATTAGAGGCTAACTATAGAGGCTAATAAAGAAAGGCGAAGCAATGAAACCGACGATTGATAAACTGAAGTTTGTGAAGGTTGTTGACGAATTTCCCGACTTGTCTTATCTGGAGTATGACGAGACTTTCACGGATGAGCACAATGCGAGCAACGAAGAAAGATTAAAGCAATTTCATAATGGCGACGTGTGGATGCTTGGTATGTGGGTAGAGGCTACCGTATCTTATCCCACTAATGAACGGGGCGATAGGCGGATAGAAACCTTACGTTCTGGCGGATTGTGGGGCATCGAGTGCGATAGTGATGAAGACTATATAAACGGCACGATACTTGCCGATGAGCTTGCAGACCTTAAAGAACATCTTGAAGCTTTCGGTGTAGATACTACTAACCTTATGGAGATTGAAGTAGAGGAAGATTAAACAGAATTCATCGTTATGACCTTTCGTTTTGTGGCGTGCCTTGTTGGTGCGCCTTTTTTTTGGACCCAAGATTAAAGAATTTTCATATAGATGACCTTGTATTAAAGGCTACTGATGAGGGTGATATTAATGGAGGAAAGAATGGAAGTAACTCTTAATGTAACTCACAAAACATCGGTTGGTAGTGGTCTTTATAGCACCTATTATATGGTGTCTGAAACTATCGGAATCAAGGTTCTGAAGAATGAAGAACTTGATGAGGCTTTTGATGAAGCCGTTGAAGAGTACAGTTATATTAAGCAGGCTGAATCTAGCGGAATCACTCCAAAGGGCATTGGCATTGTCAAGGTTAAAGACGGGGCACATCTTGATGGCACGCCGATAGTGCGTATCGGCATCTTGATGACGCATTGTCCGGGGATGTCGCTTTATCAGTGGAAAAGGGAAAATGAAGAATTTGATTCAGGTTATTGGGATGAAGATGATTACAGCATTGATGATATCGAGTTTGCTGAAACTGAGCTTTGCGATTATATTTACGACAAAATGAAGGCTTGCGGATTGAATCTTAGGGATAGACACGCCGGAAACATCATCGTAGAAACTGACGCTTTTGGGGCAATATCAAAGGTTTGGTGTATCGACTTTTCACCATCATACTGTTGTGTGAGAGAAGATTAATCTATATGGCCTTGTATTTGAGGTTACTTATAGAGAGCAAAAAACTTTAACAAAGGAAACATCATGACTAAAAAAGAACTGAAAGTGAAAGCATTCGCTGAGGAAGTGCTTGCGGAAGCCATCAAGATTGTTGACAGTAGAACTATAACCAATAAGCTTAAGAGTGCTGATGAAGTCCGCTATTGTACTAAGACGGGCGGCATTCAGTTGGCTTGGTACAAGGTTGAAAAGAAAAATTAATAAGGATTAATAAAATGTCTGATTTGCTTAGAGTGATTATCTTTTTGTGTTTGCTTATCGGTGGAATCATGGCACCTTGGCTTTTGCTTGAGCCAGACACCTTTTGGCAACGGCTTGCAATGTTTGCGGTGTCAATTCCTTGGGCGATTATTTGGACGGCTATACTGGTTAAGCTTGCCGACGATTAACAAGCGTTCACATTAATGGCGGTTAATAATTTTCCTGACAACAAAAAAGAGGTTTATAAAGATGAAGACTGTTAAATTGAACGGTGGAGTAACGGCACAAAAAAATGGGCTACTTTTTGGTATCGATATCGAAGCACGACCTAAGCTTGCCTGTAGCGCCTATACAAGAACGCATGAGCTTGATGCGTGGCGTGCGTGTACCCTAAGACCTATTGAGCGTCTAAAGGCTTTACGGGGCATTGTAGAGGTTTTGATGGTGCAAAGGAAAAGAGGGGGCGTCATCAAGGATTGTTTGCAATGTGGGGAGCCTATGTGGGCGCGTGACGGACGAAAGAAGTATTGTAAGGCTTGTGGTGCGGATAGGCAACGAAAAGCCGTTAGGGACTATCATAAGACCGATAAGGGGCGGCAAAAGGTTCGCAAGGCAACACGAAAGTATAAGGCGAAAATCCGAAAGATGAAAGAAGATTCACTTTTGGAAAAGTGTTGATAGATTAAAGAAGATTAATAATTCAGACCTTGTATAGAAGGCTACTTATGAGAGACGAAAGTAAAAACCTAAAACAGAAAGGCAAAGCAATGTTGACTTCAGAACTGACGAGTAATGTAATGGACGCATTGACGGAAGCAATGGACAAGATAGGCAGCAAGCGTTTCGAGAAGCTTTCAAGGTTCTTTGACGTGTCGCCAGCACATCGGGCATTCGCAAGCCAGAATGGCTTTAGGATTCAAAAGAACGGAAACGACCTTTATATTGTGAAAATTTGAAAACTCTCCAGGTTTGAGGGGGGCGGCTGAAAAGCCGTTCCCCTACTTGCTAAACAAAAAAACGCCGGAATCAAAAAATGACTCCGACGCCAATATTAACCGGCTCTAAGGAAAATGACTCCGACGCCGGTTTTTTTCTGCTCTAAGGATTAAAATCCCTTCATGAAATTTCTTTCATGAAAATTTCTTCATTAACTTTTTTTCATGAAAATCCTTTCACATTAAAATCTATTCATAATGAAAGAATCTTAATCATTAAAGAATCTTCATTTTCCCATGTATGGATTTCAAACAGGTATTTCTTACCGACCTATTTTTCCATATAGGGATTTTTTACCCATAGGGAAATTTTACATGTTTCTTTTTCAAACTACCTTTTTTTACCCTTTATTTTTTCCCGTCATCAGTAACCTTGAAAACAAAGCCTATGCAGATTAAATTTCTTTCATAATTGAAAATCTGGCATACCATTTGAATAGGCTTCTATACTATCTATATTAGAAGGGCAAAACATAGAAAGATTAAACCATTTTCATCTGTATCGCCTTGTATTGAAGGCTTACAATGAAGGGCGATAACTGAAAGGCTAAATAATGCTTAAAACCGTAAGAATCGATGCGATAATCGGAAGGGTAGTAACGGCCAAGAATGATGGCGCAATGGGCAGGGAAGGACAAATAAAGCTTACTACAAAGCATTGTACAGCATACATCGATGGGCAAGCTTTTCGGCTTCCTGGCGCTAATTGGACGTTTACGCCATTGCCCGAAGATTGTCATCTTATTGGACAAAGGCTTTTTACTGGAATCATGAAATATTAAAGCTTTTTCATCTGTATCGCCTTGTATTGAAGGCTATCTATAGAGGGCGATAACTGAAAGGCTGAATCATGACAATATTTGCAACTATCGGTATCCTGTTTACCTTTGCTATAGTGGCGGAAGGTATCCGAATCGGCTTTGCTAAAGTATCCGATATCGGACGAAAAGAAAACAACAGAAACGCCATCAAAACTTGGCAGTAACGAAAGGTAAAATTAATGTCTTTTAATCTTCTTTCCGATTACAATGAAGTTTTTCTATCTGTTAATGGCAAGGTTTTCGAGTATGAAGGGCGAAAGTATCGCCTTGAAGCCTACAAAATGAAGGCTATCTATCCTTTTCCTTGTGTAACCATCGATGTTACGGCTTGGCCGTTAGATGGCGATAAATACGGCATCGATGTTTTGGGTAGTGACCTAGATGTATCATGCGATATTATGCGCATATTGGGAATCGATTACAATGAAGAATCTGAAAGGCTTGAATTAGTAAGTTAAACAATTTTCATAAAGGGGAAAGCCTATGGGGTAGCAAAAACCGTTCCAGCAATGATTAAAAATCAGTAATAGTAGAAAACTAATTAACTACAAAGCCTATCTATTCGGTAGGCTTTTTTTGATGGTGTCCGAATTATGAAAGAATCTTAATAATCCAAGTCTACAATTATGAAGGCAATTTAATAAAAAAGTCTATAGCAATAGTATAGATTGAAAATGAAAGCAATTTAATAAATCGGCTTGAAATATTAAAAAGGTTTAATAAAAGGGCGTCTGGCACGATTCTTGCACGGGTTTTCAAAATACGTCGTCATAAGTCTATATATAGTAAGGGTTTAGACGGATAACGTCGATGCGCGACAAATGAGGGTAGATATACATATAAAGGCTTAAAGCCGTTAAAACGGCTTAGAAGGCTTCACAGAGAAAGCTATTATTTCAGGTTTTTTTGTCTATTATTTGGACAATCGGATGGTGTCGGGAACGATATTTGCATAGGGGAAAAGCCTATACTATTATATATAGATGCGTGATATGAGAGAAATATTAAAACGATTTAATTTTCTGTATAGCCTTGTATTCAAGGCTACCTATGAAGGGCGAAACAAAAACAATAACGAAAGGTTGAATCATGACTAATTACGAAAACATGAAAGCCGAATTTATTGTTACTCATAAGCCGATGATGGGTAGTGGTCTTTATTCTATGTATTTCAAGCTTACTGATTCTATTGGCGTCAAGGTATTGAAACAGAAAACCCTTTCCGCTGCATACTGTGAAGCAATGGCCGAATATAAGCTTTTGAAACAAGCAGAACCATCGGGCGTTTCCCCTAAACCTATTGGCGTTTTTAAGGTTATCGTAAAGGTTTCCGGCGAAAACGTGGAAAGGTTCGGCATCGTGATGTCACATTGTGGCAATACTACACTTACCGATTATTGCTATGATAAGGGCATTTCTAGTATGGACGTTAGATTTAAGGGTTTTAATCTTTCCCGATACTGCCAGGAAAAGATGGACGCCGTAGGAATCGACATCGGCGATAGACACGGGGGAAACATTACCCTTGACGTTGACAATGATGGGGAAATCAAAGCCGTTTACTGTATCGATTTTTCTCCCGATTATACCTATGCGCCAGCATAGGGAAAGGGCAATTATTAAAAGTCTTTAATCTTCCTTGACGATATGAGCATAGCATCGTAGTATTAGATAGTCGAGTAACAAGCCGAAACAAAAACGAAAGGGCGAATCATGACTAACTGTGAAACATGCGAAAAGAGAAACAATTGCAAAAGCCTTTGTGAAGCCGTCGAAAGCCTTATCCCGTCGATGGAATCGGGAAGGGTAGACGATGAAGACATCAGGAAATTGATGACGGGAAGGATTGAAACGGCCATCATTCTGGACTATTCCGATACCCTTACCGAAAAGCAAAAAACCATCGTTCAATTGTACTATCGGGAAGGATTGAATCAGAAGGCTATCGCGGAAGCCTTGAATACAACACAACAAGCCGTTTCGGATAGCCTTAAAAGGGCAAGGGCAAGCATTGGCAAGGTTGCAAGCTAAAACAAGGGCAAAGGGGGAAGGGCGCTAAGCCTTTCCCCTATGGGCAAGCCGAGAAAGATTAATAAGTTTTCATCTGTATAGCCTTGTTTTGAAGGGTATTAATAGAAGGGTAAAAACGAAAGGCAAAAAATGGAAAACACTATTAATACTATCAAGGCTATAGGGCAAGCCGTAAAGCTTGCATGGCGTTTTCTATGGTTCGGTTTAATATCTATCTTTTGGGTTGGGTTTGCATCAGTATGCTTTGATATATCACATCTGATGTTTTGGTTATTGTGGGGAATACTGACATCTATCCTTGTTTCCCTTGCATACGATAAAGACAAGGAAAAAGCCGAAAGGCCGAAAAATGAAGATGGTTTAATTTATGAGACACAAGAGGAATCCGAAAGGGTATTAAGGGAAATCAGACAATCGATAAAACCTGAAACCGATAAAACAGAATTGCAAGAAGCTATAGAATGGCTAAATATTAATCATCGTTCATTTAATCATAAAACACAAGAGGATAGGCGAGAAATCCCGGAATTGTCTAAAAAAATAGCTTTTGTCCGTTCTAATGGTCGATGTGTAAAATGTGGCACAAATGAAAGCCTACAATATGACCACATCTTACCGTATAGCAAAGGTGGAAACGACAATCCCGAAAACGTTCAATTACTTTGTGCAAAATGTAATCGGCGAAAATCCGATAAGATTGTATAAATAAAGGGTTTAGGAAAAACCGAGAATCGGGGAAAATAAACCTTGCGCATCCTGCATACCATCGTATACTTAGATAGTCGAGTAACAAACAAGCCGAAAAACGAAAGGTAACAAAATGAGTAAGTTTAAAGCCGTCATCGCCATCTTGACTATCAAGGCTATCTATTTCGGTTATGTGGCCATCAGTATGATTGAAGCCTTCGATTTTTAGGAAGCAAAAAAGATTAATTGATTTTAATCTGTATATGCCTTGTTTTCAAGGCTACCTATAGAGGGCAATAAAAACGAAAGGTAAAAAACAATGAGTAAGTTTAAAGCCGTTTGCATCATCTTGACAATCAAAGCCGTTTACTTTGCTTATGTCGGTTTCAGTATGCTTGAAGCCTTTTCTTTTTAATCGAAAGGGGAAAATGATGAACGAAAATGAAAGAATCGAATTTTTCGCGGAAGCCTATCGCCTTGTGAATTTTGGCGCGACGAAAGCCGAAAGAATGGCCGAATTGGCCAAAATGGGCGAAAATGCACATCTGGTTACGGAAGCCGAAAGAATCGCAAATAATCAGTAAATGAAAGGTTGAACTATGTATAACGGACATCAAACCCGTCATCATTGGGCTATAAGCCTTTGGATAAATAACGATTATGAACTATACCATTTTGCCTTAGATTGTATCAGGCAAGCCGATAGCCTATCGGAAGCCGTTGATACTTTCTTGCGCTATTATGGCGATAGCAAGTTTGATGGCTATAGTGTTACTTTCGATACAGTTTATGAAGTTATGAAAAGTCTTTATGAATACGATTTTTCAGAATGAAAGGGCGTTAATATGATGACTACACAATTGACAAAAAAGACGACAAAAGAGCATTACGAAAAATACAGAAATCTTGTCAAAAAGATGGGCGTTTGTCTGAATCCTGACGATTTATCGATGTTTGGATTATCGGGCGTTGACGATTTGCGGGAACGTTTCAAGGTTGACGAACATCTAAACAATGTCCCGCTGCAAGTTTTCGATTTTCTGTACTATGTGATGTTGCGCAATGCTAGAAAGAACGGATACAAAGGATATAGCCTTGCCGAAAATACATCGATGTATAAACACGCATTAATCTATCAAGTTCTAGGTGCTATTCCTGAGTTTACCGATTGTTAAATCTTCGTTTCATTTCCTATATAGCCTACCTTTTTGGTAGGCTTTTTTTGTAGGCTTAGAATTATGAAAGTCTTTTAATGTAAAGATGGGCTAAAATGATAGTCTAGTAATATAGAGGATGTGTCTATTTCTGGTATTAATTATGAAGGAATTTTAATAATGGGCAATGGGAAAAAGTGTATAGTTTGTGGGCAAGAATTGACGGGAAAGCAAAGGAAATATTGTAGTGATAAATGCACACAAAGGGCACACTATGTAAAGAATCAAGACAAAAGGAAAGAATGGCAAAAAGCCTATTATGAGCGGAATAGAGAATCACGCATTAATTACAGTAGACAGAATAAGAATAAAAATCCTAAATATTACAAACAATACATGAAGGCTAATAGGGCAAAGTTTATATTAAAGGATATTAATAGAAGGTGTTATGATAAAACCCATAAATCATATAGGTATTATGGCGCAAAGGGTATTATTAACCTTCTTTCATTATCGGATATAGAAGGATTGTTAAAGAATATTCATGATTGCCCTATATGCGGAAAGCCTATGATGCGGGATTCAAAAACTGATAAACCAACTATAGACCGAATAGATAGTAAAGGACATTATGAACTAAGTAACGTAAGGATTATATGTAAATCTTGTAATAGTAGAAGGGCAAGAAAGGGCAATATTAACTTTCCTTAATCTTTTGGGCGCAATACTTTATAAATATAAACTGTCTACTTTCTTGACATCACATTAAAGGGTATTCATCTTATTACTTCCGGGGAGAATCTAAAAACTGTCTAATCATGGTACATTTTCGGTACTAAGCAAAATAGCAAGCCGTGAGATAGCACACAAGAGCAAATCACTATAGGGCGAATACCTAAGCATATATCGACCATGAAAGCCGTTGATGGTGCCTTATAGGGCGTCTAATAGAAAATCCCTCATATCGTCGTAAAGCCTTACGACAAAAGAGAATAAACCTTTCCCATTATTCCATATATGTAAGAATCCCCCATGTAAGATATACCTATACAGTATAGCAAGGTATAGAAATATTAAGGAACGTTAATAATTCCGGGTTTCTACTGTGGGCCACACTATGGCATTTTTCCATACTCAAAAAATTCCTATAGGGCATTTTTACCTACCTGCCAGAATGGCGCAAAATGAATGGGCGTTAATGTTTAGGGCATATGTCACTATGGCAGGATATGAAAGGTTTTTAATCTTTTCCCGCGATTGCCTATTTGGCATAGGGTAGAAATAGGGTAGTGGGCCAGGTAAGAATGGGGCACATTGCCTATTTGGCAAGTATCAAGAAAAAGATAAAATCCCCTTTTTTCGTCAATTAAATAGATATTTGCTATATGTAGAGTATGAATGCAATTTCATGCCAGGGAGAGAAGTATTAACGATTTTTAATGATTGGGCGAATCGGCGCTATGAATATATTTTAATCCTGACATCAGCCTATTATGAAAGATTGTTAATGATTATGATTATTAATGCGTTTTCATGCCAATGAGGGTGAATATGAAAGAAAAATAATATACTTTCGATTGCTTAGATATTGTCCAAATAGTAGATAAGGTAAGGGCTATGTACAGAATAGAGACAGGGAAAGAACGGGCGACCTATTATTTCCTGGGTGATTTTGGGGTGTCAAGTTTCTTGACAGATACCCCGGTAGGGTTTTTGGAAAAATATTAACGGATTTTCATGAACGGGCGGGGGGTCCACCAGGCATAAAATAAACCGAAATATTAATTCCCTCCCTATTGTTAAGTGGGGGTGAATAAAAGACTTATGTATTTTTTTGAAATTATTACGTAATAACTATACAAATGTAGCGTCTATAAGAATGAGGAGAAAAGAGTGGGGGGGTAAAAAAAGGCCCTCATGTTTACTTATAGGTAAGGTTTATTTAAAAGAAGGAGTGGTCATGTTAGAAGATAAGGTAGTGTGTCCTTATTGTGATCGGGAATTTGTTAAGAAGCGTCGTGATCAAATCACATGTGGTGACATCGATTGTCAGCGCAAACGCAACGCAGAGGTAAAGAAACTTAATAAGGGCAAGCCAAAGACAAAATTCATTGAGGATGGAGATGCGCGAAAGTGTTTATCTTGCGGATGTTGGTTTACACCAGATAGTGGCAACCAGAAGTATTGTAAGCGTAGATCGTGTTATTTGGATAGGCGGCGACAACAAAAGGCCGATAGCAATGAGAAGCTTGAGGAAAGAAAGAAACAGCGAATACTCGCAGAAGCACGAATCGAGAGTAATATTCCTGATGTTACAGAACAGGATAAGTTACTGGTCACTGTTGCAGAGGTAGCAAGCGAAGTTGAAAGCAAAGCATCTCGACAGCCAGTAATTAATAATTTCGACCTTGCTGAAATAGTCCAGAGCGTAAAGGTTGCGAATCGGCGTATTGAAGTGCTCGAAGAGAGAATTAAGGAAATGGACATAGTAATAGCTAATATTTCACAGGGAAAGGTTAAAAACCAAAATGGAGGTTGGGAAAGTCGCATGAAGTAAACAAACCCTCCCTATAGAAGACGTATAATAATAATGTGGGCGGTAAGATTCCTGGTAGTTCGTTCGAGGCGGCTTGACCGTAAGGATACTGTAACGTGAGATCGGGGCGACAGTAGTGGACGCACCGGCTACCAGGGTCGCCCATTTATTAAGGAGGCGAACATGGCGAATACAAAACGCATTCGACAAATAATAGGCGGGTTGTTGACGGTGCTGCATAATGAGCGCGACTGTACCAAGCGGTATGAGTCCTGCACGGAGTGTAAAAAGAAATGGAAGCACTTTAAACACTTTTACCCATGTGGCTGCATAGGAGAAATGGCCGAGAGACTTTTACATGAGCTTGATAATGAAGGGGCTGCTTAGTTGCGGCTGGGATTATTGCGCTAATAATATTTCATGATATGCGGAGCAATATGAAGCTTGATTTTAATGCACTATATAGGTTTATATCAGATGGGACTTGGTTTCTGGCTGGTTCGGAATGTGAGATAGAGGACGGTGATTGTATATGGCTTGGTCATCAGAAGCCCGATGAAACTTGGACGCACGAATTTTTAATCGCAAATCAAAATAAAATTGCCGGATTATTTCGTGGGCCAATAGACGGGAATCCAGATGATGGGGAATTGTGTGGTTTAGATGAATTTGAAATAATACCGAGGTGACAATGGAATACGCAGTGATGTTTATCGTATACTTGTTTTTTGCATTCATGTTTGGTTGTGGGTGTGGAAAGAAGGCACGTGCGATTAAAGACGGTGAAGGTGAAGATAGGGTCGAAACTGTAATACTGTGGATAGAAATGATCGGCAGTGGAGTGGGTGCCCTTATATTTGGTTTTTTAGCATGGGTGTTCGGAATGTTATTCCAGCAACATATTAGTGGAGGATTTTGATGGAGCGTAAAGAAGCAAGTCAGGAAGACCGTGAGTTAATCGCCCGATTGGCACGCGAAGGTAAGATAGAGTTTGCCGCGCAAGATAAGATGGTCCAGTACGGGGAACAGGTTTATACGCTTTTATCACTTATGGGATTTCGGCCAGAGGAGTGTATGGTGACGGACCTTTCGCAAGTTGGCGATTTCTTTCTTGACGAGGAGGAACTTGATAGCCTCGGTGTGGTCCTCGGTTTTGAAGTGCTCGATGAAAATTATCTGTGGGAAGTTGCGGAAAAGATGGCGGCTGAGTAATGAACTGCTGCAGCGAATGTGAACAAGAGAGATACGAGAATAATGTCTGCCAGGATTGTTATGACGCATTAGAAGAGAAATATAAAAAGGCGCTCAAACTATTAGAGCACGCAGATACGCATCTTTCTATCGCCGCGACTAAGGACATAGAGGAATTTGGGTTTGAAGGTGGACAGAAACAATTGTGGACTTCCATTCTTTTACCAATTAAGGAGTTCTTGGAAAATGAAACGGCCCGATAGAGTATCGGCGGGAGAGGGAGCCGGAATTCGAGGCAACCGAGCCCGTCTTATAAGCTATATACGTATTAATAAAGCCCTGCAGCGATTAATACAGCTTGAAAAAGGCTGGGATGGTTATAGTGCCGAATTTATTAATCCATCAATCGTAATGGACATAAACGAGGCAATAAAGGAATTTCCGCAATTGCTCGATGTTGAATGGCAAATAGTGCCTCTTGTGGATGGAGGGGTGCAGCTTGAGATACATAGCGAAAGTTCGGTCCTCGAATTTGAGTTTTTGCAAAATGGGAACGTGGAATATCTATATGCGCCTGGTAATGACAGTAGTAAGTGGGAAGAGGGAACTATTGACAACAGTGCGCTGTATGTGTTACCAGAATGGGTAGAAAAGTTTAAAAAGGGGGAATAGTTATGCCTAATGGAGAATGGGCACACACGGACAAAGGACATGCTTCAAAGGTGTTCTATAAGTTCAAGTATCGTTGGCAGAAGAAGGGCTATGAGGTAGACATCACAACGAAACAGTTTTATCCTGTTTATCTCAAGGCACTTCGATGTGGAGTTTGTGGTGGAGGTTTTGGAACCGGAGCAGATGAGCGTAGTCATGTCAAGTCTATTAAGGTAGATGTTGAAGAAGATTGTAAAGTAATTACGATTAAGGATATTACTATTGTGCATCTTTCTTGTAATATGCTTGGCAACACTAATGCCGGTTCGCATAAAGAGCCAGAGCCTTATTAGAATACTTCACTGTCAAAGTGATGTATAGGAAAAGAGTGAGGTATTATGAGTAATAAATTGTGTCTATGGAAGTTTTTCTGGGATTGTGGACGCATGGGTAGTCTTGATGGTATGTTTTTTGCTACTGAGTCTCAAATGCTCGAAATGTATGGCAATCAAATATATTTTGGCGAAGTCCTTGGCAAACATTCAGAAATTTATGGGACTTTGGAAGAGAAAGATGTCGAGCTTGTAACAGATGACCCGAATGATATTGAAGTTTTAACAAGAGTTCTTGGAACTGGAACTATTAGTGGATTTAATCCATTTGATTATTATGAGCCTCGATGTGGTGAATGTGGTTGTGAACTTTGTGAAGATGAAGAGGAGCGTGGGATTTGCAACGACTGTCAGGAGGAGATGAGGTCAGATGAGGGGGATTAATGAAGTGGTCTGCCAGGTTATTTAAGCGATATGTAGAAATGAGATGTTGGCTCCAAGGGGTTGATGTTCAATTTGTAGATGAGCCGCATATTTTATATGATGGAATTGGGATAGCTGGCTACTTTGAAGAGAGTCCATTGGAATTGGCGGTTGCGATAGGCTGCCCAGAAGAAGAGTGGATTGAAGTTCTTGCACATGAGTTTTGTCATATGCTTCAGTGGAAGTCTCAATGTTATGCGTGGACAAATTGTGACATGGACGGAGAGGATTCTTCTGTTCTTATAGATGAGTGGTTGAATGGGAGAGAGTTAGAGCCTTCTTTTATAGATGATGCGATTAGACGGACAATTGAGGTTGAGTTGGATTGTGAAAAAAGAACAGTTGCACTTATACACAAATTTCATCTTCCAATAGATATAGATAGTTATATACAAAAAGCCAACGCTTATATGTATCATTATATTGTGGTTCGATGGTTGAGAGCTTGGAATAAGCCAGGACATGCGCCATATAAGAAGAAAAACATTAGAAATGCTATGCCTACAGTATTTTTGTCATATCCGCAGTATAAAGATATGAGCCATCAACTATACGCTTTGTTTAGGAGGGAGTGCCAGTATGGAGCATCATGAGGTCAAGATTCTACGAGGAGATGATTGGATTCAGGTTTTTGTAGATGGTGACTGCATTCACGAAGGGCATAGTTTTGTTGGCTGTCATATTGGCAGCTTATTGGATGCGCTTAATGTTTATTATGAAGAGCCAGAGGGTGAGTTTTGTAGGATGTGTGGAAAGTGGCATCATGACATTGGTGAGGATGAAGAATGTTCAGATTGTGAGGCTTATAACAGACAATAGCATATGGGGGCATCGTGGCAAGGGGTACAGCGAGACGAATATATGCGAAATTATGCCGAATGCTTAAAGAAAAAGGCTATTCTGTTGAAATAAATCAGTCTTCATTTATTCTATTGTATCTATTAACTAAGAAGTGTCATTTTTGTGGCGAATCTTTCCAAGAGCATACGCCAAAGTCTGTACGGGTGCATGGAGTAGGCAAAAATAAGGTAGTGCGCCTAACGAATGTTGCGATAGTTCATTATCGCTGCAACCACCCGAAGGAAAATTGATAAATTTTCATGTAATTTCGGGTGATTTAATCGTCTATTATATTGAGGGGAGTGAAATTGTATCCCTCCCCAACGCAACAAAAAGGACTCGACAGACCTTCGGTCAAACTACATACATAATAGTGAGGGCGCGGCCCAGAGGAGTTAAAATGACAGCGGTTTCAGTTGTGGGTATTTTTTCATGTATTACTATTGCGATACTTGGTATTATTTTTATCCAGACGAAGTTTAAATTACGTATGCGCATTTCAGAATTGACAACAAGGTTGGGGCATAGAAATAAAGAAACGAATGCATTGCGTACCAAATGCCAGGAGTGGCAGCAGAAGTTTGTTGACCAGACAGAGCGAGCAGATTTACTGGAATCAGAAGTTTGTGATCTTAAGGCTCAGAATGCGGCGCTTAAGGGAATGTATGACGCCTTTATGCATAAGGCACGAAAATGGGCGCTGGACACGGGTATTGATATTTCTGACGAACTAAATGAAGGCGGGGATATTAGAATCAATGTTACTAAGTTGCCCAACGGTAGTAATGCTGTTTCAATAGACCCATCAAAGGGTTTGCGCAAGTAATTTTTATTTGGTATTTAGGAGGTTTATTTTATGAAGCTTAGAGTTGTACTTAGTTTACTTGTTGTTATTGTTGGTGTTTTTCTTTATGGGGCATATGATGTGTCTCGTGGCACCATTGAGGGGCAGTTGGCGGTCGAGCAACTAAAAGATGATGATGTCGCTTATAATGTTGCCAGGACTGCGATTGTAGATACTGCCATCTTAAAGGTTGTTGGAGTTGTACTTTGTGTATTTTTATTTCTGTTGTGGATTGGTCCACTGTGCAAGTTATTTAAGGAGGATGTAGTGAGAAAGTCTGTGTCGTTGTTTTTGTTTGCGGCGCTATGTTTTGGCGTTGTTGGATGTAAGCCCTATATGGGTGAAATGTATAAGGATATCGGGCCAAGTGAGACTGGTTTCGTAGTACCTCTTGAGGGTGCAAATAAGACCAGCCAGGGAAAGTTCGATTCGGTTGCATTTCTTGAGGAGCGTAAGGTCGCTGCAAAGCGTATCAATATTCCACGTCGTTATAAGTCAACTGGGCGTATGTGGTATGATGTAGAGATTGTAGAGACAGTGCGTGTTATTACTGTAGATCGTTCGCCGGTATCGCGTGAGTGGACCGCAGAGCATGAAACAGGAACTTCTAAGAATGATGATCTAATTTATGTAGAGTCTAAGGATTCGATTGGGTTTGGTATTGGATGTACTATTACTGCTGCAATCGAAGAGCCCAACACTGCTACGTATCTTTACAATTTTCCGCAGGGTAGACCACTTGCTGATGTAATTGACAAGGACATTAGGGCATCTATTACCAAGATTCTTGCTCGTGAGTTCGGTGCTCGTGATTTGGCTGCTTGTAAGACAGATAAGGCTGCTATTTTTGACATCGCATTTGCTGAATCAAGTAAGTATTGGAAGAAGTTTGGCGTGACTATTAGAATGCTTGGACATTCAGGTGGTCTTAGTTATGAGAATAAGCGTATTCAGGATGCCATTGATAAGAACTATGAAGCTGAGATGGAAATTGAGCGTAAGGAAAACCTTAAGATGGCTCAAAAGCAGGAAAACGAACGACTGCTTTCTATCGAAGTGAATAACCGTCTGTGTGCCGAGGAGTTCAATAAGGCTCTTGAGGCCCAGACTGCAAAGATTCGGCTCGAAATTGACAGGATGGAAGCCGAGGCGCGTCTTGAAATGGCGAAGAAGTGGAGTGGTAATCTACCTAACTCGATACTGCCACAGGGTAGCAATTTGCTTATGGGGCTTGACTCATCAGTAAAAAGTGAGTAAGGTTATTTGGTGTAAGAGCGGGAAAATGTATTTTTGCTCAATATTTTGACAGCCAAGGTATTTTTTGGAGGTAACAAATGGCTGATAAGACAGAACAGTTTGGTAATCGTATTATGTTGACAGGCGTAGTTAGCAACAAGCAGCTTCGCAGTACCGCGACAGGTAAGGATGTGTTGAATGTTTATGTTCGCACAAAGACAAGTCGTGGAAGTTTCTTCGGCATTGGTGTAGAGTTTTGGGGTGATCGAGCAAAGGCTATTAACCGCCAGCTTGCTAACTTCCTGCCCGATGTTGAGGATGGCGAGCGCATTCAGGAGAATGATAGCGTTGTCGTTACAGTCGAAGGCGAACTCAAGGAAAATTCTTGGGAGGACCGAGAGGGTAATAAGCGTAGTCGTTTTCTTCTTGCAGGCGAGAAGCTGTCAGTAGAGGACTAATGGCAAAATCTAATCGCAGACTGCTTTTTAGCATCACAAAAAAAGACCTGCGAATTGAGTATTTCAGTGGCAGCGGTGCTGGGGGCCAACACAGGAATCGACATCAAAACTGTGTACGCCTTCATCACCCTGCCTCTGGTGCTATAGTGACTGGTCAATCACATCGTGAGCGCAAATCTAACATTAAAGAAGCGTTACGCAACTTGGTTGGCAGTGCTAAATTTAAGGTGTGGCATGCAAGGGCTGTAAAAGAGATTCTGTCTGGAAAAACAATAGATGAGATTGTAGACGAATCAATGCAGGCAAAAAATCTAAAAATAGAATGTCGTGATGAGAACGGCAAATGGAAAGAAGAAGATATAGGAGAATCTGATGGATAATAGCAAAGGAATGTCCTCACCACTTGTTAGGTGGTGGGTTGCGTTTTCTGTAATGATGGTGGCTTTGGCGTCAGCACTTATTGCGGGACTTGGTAAGTTTATTGCGGCAAGTGATCAGACTCATTTGTCATGGGTGATCTTGGGCATTTTTGTTGCTACTTCTATTCATCTTAATTACAAGGTGTTTAAGCGCGGCAGGGACGCAGATTTTGGTGTAACAGACAAAGCTACAGAGCTTTGCACAACACTTGGGCTTTTGGGCACTATTATTGGATTGATTATGGCAATAACTGGTGCGTTTACAGAAGTCGATGTTTCAAATCATGAGTCTCTTAAGGAGGCATTGGTTTCTATTTCGTCTGGAGTTGGCACTGCGCTTGTTACAACGCTTGTTGGGCTTGTGTGTGCAATCATGCTTATTGTTCAACTCGCTGTAGTGCGAGAGAAGTGGAGTGAGTAAATGTTTGGAAAAGCAGGAAGAAATGTAATTATTGACCTGCTGTTCAACTTGCTTTTATCTTTTGTCGTACTATTTGTTCTTGCGTTTTGGATGGTGACAAAGAAGAAGGACGATGAGCAGGCAAAGAATGCAAACAACATTCTTATCACAATGCGCTGGAAGGCCAACAATGATATGGACCTGTGGTTAAAGTTGCCGGATGGTCGTCATGTTGGATATAATAAGCGGGATGAGCCCCCTGCGCACTTGGACGTTGACGTTGTAAACTGGCGGAAGTATCATAATCCTGATGGGTCAGAATATGTAATCAAGGACAATGAAGAGATTATTACAATTCGGTCTATTTTGGAGGGTGAATATATTGTTAATGTTCATTATTTCAATCCGCAGCAGGTTGAGCCTGGAACAGATACTGAGGTTGAGATTCTTATTCAGGATGTAAAGAAGAAGAATATGCTTTATGCTGGTAAGCAAATCATTTCTGTTCCTCGTAGTGAGACACACTTTGTTAAGTTTACCGTTGAAAAGAGGGGTAAGGGCTATACTGTTAATCAGGTTAGAACTAATAGGCCGGAATATTTTGTGGGGAAGGAATAATGTTTGAACTTTTTGTATTGAGTTTAGTTGGGCTATGTGTTGCTGCCGTAGCTGCGTTTGTGGTAGCACTAAAGAATAAGTCATGGCCTTTGGCATTATTTGTTCCTCTAATCGCACTATGTGGATCTGGCGCATATTTTTCTTATGTGTCGGTTCTCGGCTATCCGGTAGAGACAGAGTGGAATAAATTGCCAGAGAAAATTACAGTAATATATTTTAGAATCCAATCTAAAGAAAAGATTACGCTTTGGCTTTTTGATAAGGATACCACACGCATCGTGACAGTACCATACGTAAAGCCTGCAGAGGAGGGACTTGAACAAGGTCGTCCTAAGATGGGCAAGGGTATACCTGTTACTTATAAGCGTGGAGGCAAAGGCAAGGGTAATGGTAAAGGTGGACAAGGCAACGGCAAAGGTCGTGGTCAAGGTCAAGGAAATGGTAAGGGTCGGCCCGGTAATGGGAATGGACGTGGTGGTTGGCGTTATAAGATTGAAAGTTTTGGTGAGCCAGTTCCTGGTGGAAAGTTGCCGCCAAAATGAGAGTAAGTTTACCATTATGGCTTGAGGACGAAAGTATCCCTCAGTATGTTCGTGATGCTGGTAGGGAGGCGGCTGAAGACATATTTAATGTGTCTGAGGTTCCAAAGGATGTTATAGAAGCTGTGGCAGGGTTGCGTTCATGCTGTGTTCTGTGGTCGTGGCAGTATTACAATGGTGAATCGAGTGTAAGTGACAATGTTTACGATGCTGCATTTAAATATATTACGGTACGTGAGCAAAGATACCCGCAATTGATTACACCACTGTCACCCACGCAGCGAGTTGGTAAAGTTATGGAAGATAAGCCTAAAACTGAGGCTGAACAAATTGAAGAAGATTGGAGTTGATTATGGATAAGATTAATCCAGAGATGATTGAAGACACCATCCAGGTAGCTTTTTGGCGTGCAGATAGTATTTACAAGGCTACGGTTGTCAAGTGTGCAAAGCATGATATTCTTAAGGGCGAGAAGACTTTTGAGTGGTTTCTTGTCGCAGGTTGGGAAAATGAGACACCAACACATATCGTTGAGAAGATTTCAGAAATTGCTGCTGCTGATATCATGATTAAGTTTATGGTTGAGTGTACCGGACGTGTTGCTCGTCATGATCAGGAGAATGGAACTTTTGTCGTGATGGTGGATAGTTACAATGAGCCATTAATGCGCAAGTTGGCATTCAAGGCTGGTCACAATTTCCCACCAGTTACCGAAATGGTTCAGGCCATTGTTTCGGCAGGCAAGGTGGAGGATTCACCAGTGGCACAGAAGATTGCTGAGGTGTATAATATTGTCACTATGCGGACAAGCGACACTCTTGGATATCTGGCCGGTCGAATGACAGAGGCTAAGCATGTGGATATTGTACCAGTACAGTTTAATGATGATAAGCGTTGTGTGGTTCTTGATATTGACGGAGAAGAGAATGATAGTCCTACATCATAATGATATTGACGGAAGGGCCGCTGGAGCTATTATTAGGCTACAGTACCCAAACGAGAATATTAAGTTTGTCGAGATGAACTATAATAAGAAGGTTCCTTTTGAGCAGATTGAGGCGGGGGAGACTGTTTTTATTGTTGATTTCAGTTTGCAGAACCCAGGAGATTGGGAAACTTTACTTTCAATCACTGGAGACGTTCATTGGATTGATCATCATGCGACTGCAATTGAGAAGGAAGGCATTCAAAATAGGCTGCCCGGTCTAAGGCGCACAGACGGCTGTGGAGCCCTTTTGACATGGATGTATATCAAGGGTCAGGATGTCATTTCGGAAGCGCCTGAGCAAGCCCCAGAGGCCCTCAGACTGGTAGACGATTGGGACAGGTGGGTTCATTCGGATGAGCGGACCAAACCATTTAAGTATGGGCTCGAAATGCAGGACCACGGACCAGAGGCATTAATATGGCCAGAAATGCTTGGTTATGGTGGAAAAGCTTGGATTGAGCGTCTTGTGGAAGAGGGTTTGATTGCTATGAAGTATGAGAATCAGGCCAATCTTGATTATATGAAGGCATATGGTTTTGAATCTTCTATAGATGGACACTTGGTGTATGTCATGAATAAGGCACGAGTTAGTTCGCTTGCTTTCGATAAGAAAATGGACGAATACCCAATTTGTGCTTGCTTTGTGTATGATGGAGCACTATTCACAGTGTCGCTTTATACTGCCAGGGATGATATCCATGTTGGCAATATTTGTGTTGCACGAGGTGGTGGTGGACATCCAAAGGCCGCTGGCTTTCAGACAACCGAGATACCTTTCTTGAGGGTGGAATGAGATTTTCCTTTACAATTTTAACAGAATTTTTCAAAAATAGGCAAATAGACTTTTATATTAGGGTTAATAATTTTAATATTTCTTTAAGTTTTTTGAAAAAAAATTGGATAAATTCTGAAAACCCTTTATTTAGGGCTATAAATCTCGATTTTTATGGTGGCAGGGAGACTTCTATGGTGTTTACGCTTGATTTGCTTCTTACATCAGTAATATTATGTATAACCAGAGAGAAGTCGTATAAAAAATTCAAGGGACGTAAAACATGAAATATATAGAAGTTAAGATTTCAGTCAACAATGAAGGTAGAGAGCGAGAGCAGGTTATTAAGATTCCGCATACGCTTTTGGGCGAAGGAAAAGAGGATTGTCTTAATAGAGCGATGAACGAACTTTCTAAGACTACTGCATGGTTGTTGAAAGGAAGTATGAAAGATTAACGCACTTTAATGTAAAGATGCCTTGTTTTGAACGTCTATTATAGTGCGAGAGAATAAATGGGCCTACAACGGTATCGACTGGTAGTGGAGGTAATAGTAAGCGTGTCGCAGTACGGGAGGCTGCGTTATCAACCCGTAACTAAAATTTAACCGACACAGTTGAAGAAACTGAAGAACTCGAACTCTGCTGCGCATAAGCACGGCAGTCTCCTTTAGCTTTGGCATTTCGGGCTAAACGGAGTTAAAGAAAATGCTTGGGTGTGTGTAGAGTCGTGAGGCACACATCGACATTACTGCGACTGGCTCATCACAGCGTTTGTCCTGAACGGATGGGGTGAGTGAGAAAAAGAATTAGGACTACACACGTAGAAGGCTATTAAAGAAGCTGTACAGGACGAGGGTTCGATTCCCTCTAGGTCCACCAAATATTATAGGGGTTATAGTCCACCTCTTTTAACCGTGCATCACGGGCTGCAGTATGCAGTACAAGGGCGATGATAAGCGCACCGTAGAGTGTGAAATCAGACCTGGGGTATGTCATTAAAATGCCCCATTGTTACTAATTAAGGAAGTTTATAGATATGAAAAATCCTCCTAAGTGTTATGAGAGATTAAAGCAATTTGTTCTTTTAAATAGGAAGAGTCCTATAACAGTTGAGGGAACAGCCAAAAGGCTTAATTTAACACAAAGAGAGGTTCAGATTTGTTTTGGCTTTATGAATCGTGAGGGTTTATTGAGTCAGGCCACTTGTCCACGACCAAGTTGGATGCGATACGAGTGGTGTAGGGACCAGTATTGGTTAATGTAATATTGCCCGGTTGGTGTAATGGAAACATCGCTGGCTCCAAACCAGCGGCTGGGGGTTCGATCCCTTCACCGGGTGCCATAGGGACGTAGTTCAATTGGTAGAGCGCCAGACTTTGAATCTGGATGTTAGAGGTTCAAATCCTCTCGTCCCTGCCAAAAATTGTAGGAGGCATAATGATAGATTGCAAAGTATTTAAAAACGATACTCTTGCTAATTGTGAATTAAGTATAAAGAGACTCTATCTTCCTTTTACGATTCTTTGGCAATGTCCACAGTGCGGACACAAAAATGAGTTGAATTTGGAGCATGATTATATTTCTGATCCACCAGTTGGTTGCAAGTATGACGAAATGGTTGTGTGTTGGGAATGTGGTCATGAAGATACTGTTAAGCTTATAATTAATGTTGAAGTAAAGCCGGGGTAGCTCAATTAGGTAGAGCCTTCGCCTTGTAAGCGAGAGGTTGTGAGTTCGATTCTCACTCCTGGCTCCATAGAGGACACCGCAGAAGCTGCAAACAGGGTTTGAACCCCTGGGGATCTTAACGGGTCGGGGAGCGTTACCTCTGTCCTCTGCCAGAAAATAATTGGAAGTATGACCGAGTTTGGCAAGGTGCTGGATTGCTAATCCAAGGCTGTCTGTAAAAGGGCACGGTGGTTCAAATCCATCTACTTCCGCCAGGAGATAATATGTGGTTGAATATAACACTTTTAATTGTTGGTGGATTAATAATATCCGGTTTGTTTTATGCTCTTTGGAAAGAGTGTAGTAAGGTAGATGTGGCTTTTCAGGAGTTACAGAAAATAGCTGATAAATTAAATAATAAGAAGTAATGGGGGTATGACCAGAGATAGCATTGGATCTGGCTGTAAACCAGATGTGTTACACATGGGAGGTGCGAGCACTCCTGCCCCCACCATTTTTTGGAGCATTATGGAACTTTCTAAATATAAGCAGATGACACTTAAGGCTAAGGCGAAAGGATATTATGTTGCCGATGATGGTACTGTTTGGTCGAAAAAGCAACAGTTGCATCCTACAGTAAGCACTGATGGATATTTGCGTTTTAGTATAAAGATTGGGGGTAGGTCTGAGAATGTGAAGGTTCATCATTTAATGGCGTTGCAGAAGTTTGGCGATAGATTTTTGTATTCTGGTTTGCAGGTTCGGCATTTGAATGGGAATGAGTTTGATAATTCTCGTGTCAATATTGAACTTGGGACTGGAATAGATAATTCTGGAGATAAAGATAGAGAGACAATTTTAAGGACTGTTAGAATTGCTGGTAGGGCAAGACGACGGTTTTCAGACGAACAGATTGTTGAAATACGAACTTTAAGGACAGCAGGATGGACATATCCAAGACTGGCCAAGAAGTTTAAGTGTTCTAAGAGCACAATATCAGATATAATCAATAGAAAGTATTATAAAGACTAGAAAGAAAGCCCTACAGCGGACAAGGCTTTGGCCCGTGAGAAGCGAGTTGAGTGGGAGAAGTAATTCATTTACCACAACATGAGTGACAAGCCGGGATGGGATGCGTGTGGCTGACCAAGGGCTTTTTAGATAATTTGACTGCGGCAGTAGCCTCGTTAGGAAGACGGAAAGTCAAGACCTGCCTCGGTTGCAAACGGGAAGTAGGGCCTGACGAGGCACTTTTTAATTGGAGGGTAGCTCAATTGGTAGAGCCCCCGGCTGTTAACCGGGTGGTTATGGGTTCGACTCCCATCCCTTCAGCCAAAAATAAAGGAAGGTTAATATATGATTGATTTGATTGAACAGACAGTACCATGTACGATTTGTGGTGAACCTACGATAATGAGGGGCACCAAGCTTTGCGATAATTGTTGGGAGGTTTTAAGTCGTGTGTCACGTATGGACTCTCAGCACATTGCCAAGATACTGAATCGTTCTGGTAAGTGTCAGGAAGTTTTTACAAGCTTGGTTAAGAGTAAGTTTATCTAAGCTGCTGTGGTGTAATGGTTAGCACGTGATCCTGATAAGGTCGAGGCGGTAGTTCAACTCTATCCAGCAGTACCAGAAAATAAAGGGATTGATATATTATGGCTGAAGAAAAGTTTGAGGATGAGGGCGTGTGTCAGGAGTGTTTTGATTCATGCCCACCCAATGAAGCTTTTTGTTGTGACGAGTGTGAAAGGAAGTTTAACATGGGACTAATGGGAGAGTATGAGAGTGATTCCTTCTGAGGTATTTAACCAAAGGAGGAAATTATGGGTTATTTTCGGAAACCAAAGACTCGACAGGAATTAGTTCAGTTTCATGCGGACGATGTAGATTGTCAATACGAAGATGATTTTCCTCGTCCAAGGCGCAAAAGGCGGCACATCCCAACAGAATGGGATGATGTGTGGAGTAAACGAAGTAGAAGCTGGAAGAGTTATAGAAAGACCCAGTGGAAAGAAAAAGTCGTCAAAGAAAAGAAGGGCGGCAAGTTTCGTGGGCATCTTAACCCTCGGCGAATGAGGCAAACAACTAAAAAGAGTTGGTTTTGGAATCCTGAAGTCGGACGATATTATACATATGATGTTATTTGGTTTTGGGAGGGAACGAAGGAAAAGAAGGTACAGTCCTATGCTCGTCTTGTTGATAAACGAGATTGGCTTATTTGGGACATAGAGAAAGAAGTTTGGATTAGTTTATATCGATAGCGGGGTAGTGCAGTTGTGGTTAGCACGCCAGTCTCATAAGCTGGAAGTCGGGAGTTCGACTCTCCCCCCCGCTACCACGGACGGATAGCTTAAGAAGTAAAGCCCTGGTCTGAAGAACCAGTCATACCTGTGCAAGTCGGGTTCCGTCCACCAATCTAGCTATGGGGGAGTTTAGTAACCCGCCTGGTTTGGGGCCAGGAGATCGCTGGGGCAGAGCCAGCTAGCTAGACCATGCGGCTGTGGTGTTCAATGGTAGCATGTCGGTCTTCCAAACCGAGGGTGTGGGTTCGAGTCCCACCAGCCGCTCCATTTTTTTAGAGGTCAACAATGAGAGAAGATTTAGACAAAAAACTTTGTAAGGAATTCCCCAATCTTTATGGGGATAGAAATACTTCAATGACAGACACCTGTATGTGTTGGGGGTTTCAGTGTGGTGATGGATGGTTTCAGCTTATTTACGATCTTTCTGTAAAGCTGGAGGCATTGATTTTAGACTGCCCAGAAGAAGAGCGTGAACAATATCGAGCCGCACAAGTAAAGGAAAAGTGGGGTACACTATCTTTCTATATGACTTCAGGTACTGGGGAAATGTGGAAGGTTATTGAGGAAGCAGAAAAAAATTCTCAATTTGTTTGTGAATTATGTGGTGAGCCTGGCGAGCTTAGAGGTGGAAGTTGGATATTGTGTCTTTGTGATAAATGTCAGGCTAAGCGATAGATTAATGCCCCTGTGGTGGAACGGCAGACACGCGAGATTCAAAATCTCGTTCCCGAAAGGGAGTGAGGGTTCAAATCCCTCTGGGGGCACCATTTTTTTATAGGGGTATTTATGCGAGGTATTTGTAAGGCTTGTGGTGAAAGCGATAGACTTTTAGATGATACAGGTCGATGTTATTTAGATTGTGTTGGAAGTTCGTATAAAGATGAAGTGCGTTGTCCTAAGTGTGGTCACAGATTTGATTATGAGGTATGTGACTATGAGGGGGAGACTGAGCACGATGTAGAATGTCCTAAGTGTGACTATGAATTTGAGATTGGGATAGAGATTGATTATAGTTTTTATCTACATAGTCCAGAAAGAATCATAGAGGAAAAGAGCGATGAATAAGGGGCCTTTTACAAAAGAACAAATAGAAATTATTAATGAATATCAAAAAAATATGTATGTTCATCCCTTAACATGTGGCAATGCAAAATGTAGAGCCGTGTTAGAGATGACAGAGAATGGATTGGTATGCCCAGAATGTGATTACACACAAGATTGGGTGCCAGGATGTTTTATAGATGGAGTGTAGCTCAGGAGTTAGCAGCATCCGCCTTATAAGCGGGAGGTCGTAGGTGCAAATCCTACCACTCCAACCAGCGGGTCTGAAGCTTTAATAGTGAAGCACCAGGCTTTTAACCTGGGGAATTCGGAGCATTACCGGACAGACCTACCAAAAACAACGGAGGAATAATGGAATACACAGATTACACACAAAAGTTGGCAAAGCAGGTTTCGGAATTGGGAGAGCAACTAAAACAAATTGACGCTATACACTCTAAATTTCATGATATAACCATTGAGGTGAGTCGTTGGGGAACTGAGCGAATATCATCTGCACTTGCTAATAAACATGTGGAAGATGTGGATTTTGTGGCGGATTGTGGGTGTTGTTCAGATGCCCCAATGTATGCTTTGCCATTTTTAATGGTGGAGGGTAAAAGAGTATATAGTTCTCCAGTTAGATTCTATCTTGGCGACCATAATGCATGTGGCTATGGTATAATTGAGCGTGGAGGCTGGGAAAGGGAAATGCGTGAGGCTGGAATGCCAGAGTCAATTATTCTTAAAACACGCAATTTTCTTACTGAAGAAAGTCCAAGGTATTACAGTGATGATGAAGATGAAGATTATTTGGACGATGTTTGATAAGATTGACGCTTTTTGTCGTTGGATAGATAGGCGTTTTTTGGTTCTTGGAGACGAGATTCCACAAGATATTCGTGTTTGTTGGCATAGGTTTTGGCGAGTTATTGACTATATTCCTATAATTTGGCACGATTGGGATTTCAATTGTGAGCCTGGCATATTTGAGCTTATGAAGAAAAAGCTTGAACGCCTTAAGCCAGAACTTGTTCATCATGTGAATGCAGATGAGGATAGGCGTAAGATAAAAATTTGTATCGAGCTTCTTAATAGGATTATTACAGACAAGTACGAAGATGATTTTGCTGAGGCGCACGATAAGAAGTGGGGTAAGGCCAAGTGGCGATTTGAGCCATGTGAGGACCGTCCAGGATACAGCACATTGCATTTCGACCGGAAGCATGCTGTGACAGACGAAGAGAAGGAGAGGTGTCGTAGGGAGTTTCTAAAGGGCTGTAAACATGCTGCCCGACAAAAGCAGAGAGCTATTGATTATGTAATGAAGATGGTTGGTAAATGGGCACAGAATTGGTGGGATTAGAATGGAACAAAAAGATGACTTGATTAATCTTAGGGTGTTGCCAGAAAACGTTATTGTTATGTCATCTGGTGCATTTTCAAAGTTTATAGAGGATTTAGGTAAGCCAGCAGAGCCAAATGAGGCTCTAAGGAAGCTTATGCAAGAGCCTTCTGTATTTGGTGAATAATTTTTCATGTAACAAATGGGCGAATTAAACGTCTATTATATTGGGGTGTCTTAGGGCGCGGGTGTAGTTTAGTGGTTAGAACTCCTGGTTGTGGCCCAGGTGACTCGGATTCGATTTCCGACACTCGCTCCCAAGGGCACCTATTTTTTTGGAGAAGCGTTATGAAGGACAAGAGACACTTAGCGGCAGTACAAAGAATGTTGAATGGAATGCCAGATATGAGCAAAATGGAACCAGTTAAAACAAAGAGGCCAGATCCAAATGAGCCGAAGGTGTTAAGGCGTCAAAGAATTAAATCTGAGATTTACATAGAAGGTCCAATTGAGGACGTTATTAAGATGCTTCAAGATATCAAGGCAGAGGCAGAAGCCAAGGGATTTTTTGATATCTATGTGGACATTCATACATATATAGATTGTCATTGTGAGGAGGTCGATATCAATATAGAGGGTTCTCGGTATGAAACCCAAGAAGAGGTACAGAAGCGTCTAAAAAAATCGTTGAGCGCCAAAAAGTCGGCTGCAAGACGTAAGAAAAATAAAGAAGAAAAAGAGCGTAAAGAGTACGAGAGACTTAAGGCTAAATTTGAAGGGAAGTAATTATGGGTGGATTTGACGATTTGTTTGCTGATGCGCTATCAAAGAAGATGGCCGAGGCAGTTGAGGTGGAGTGTTCAAATTGTGGGCAGAAGATGCTCGCTATGCCGGATGAAAAAAATCCCTTGTGTTGGGATTGTGACGAGGAGGAAGATGAGGAGAGTGAGTGAAAAACCAGATAGGTGCCCAATTTGTGGTGATTTGACACTACATACGGTACATGGTAGTTTTGTTTATAATACGCCAGATAATTGCACACCGGCCATAGTGGTGGTCGATAATGTTACGTGGGAACAGTGTACGAATTGTGGCGAGGAGTTTCTAACTTCGGAAATTACAGACCAACTTGACAAAAGGGTTAAGAGAGTTGAAAGTTTTCAGAATAAGGCTAAAGGAGACTGGAAATTGGATTGATTGTGCCCGTCCTGGGACACAACGTTCAAGGACCAATAAGTTATATTATTCACTTGGTTCTGCAAAAAATGCTATCCGTGGTATGTTGAAGGCGTGTACGGCCAATATGCGCATACCAGAAGATACATATGAGATTGTAGAATTTACTTTGACGGAAAACACTATACATGAGGTTTAACATATGGACAAGATGGAATTATTGGACCATCTACATAGACTTAGGCAGGCAGAAGAGAACGGATTGGTGACAGAGCGGCAGGAAGGCCATTTATCTCTTTTCAAATACACTCAAGATTGCGCATTCAAGAAACGATGGTCAAAAACGGCGAAAAAAGCCCGTGGTATTATTCTTGATAACAGAACTGGGGCAATAGTTTGTCGTCCTTTTGATAAATTCTTCAATATTGATGAAATGCCAGGCACTAAGCGCAAGGCAATCTTACATCGTATGAAGATGCGCAAGTTTAAAGTCTATGATAAGCTTGATGGATCTATGATAGCTTTGTGGTATTATGACGGTAGATGGCACACTTCTACAACTGGCGCTATCAACTCTAAGCATTCTGAACATGCAATGGGTCTTTTGGAATCTAAGTATCCACAATATCAAGAGTTAAGTCCGAACCAAACTTATTTGTTTGAGATGATCGGTGTGGATTGGGATAGGAAGGTTGTGCATTACAAGGAAGAGAAGCTTGTTTTGCTTGCTATGATGTGGAATGAGTGGGACTTAAGAGAGTGTTCAGATGAGGTTTTGGATGCTGTGGCGAGTCATTGTGGTTTTGGTCGTCCTGTTATGTTTGATTTTGATCCAGATGAAGTTCTGTCTGGAGATCATATAGATGATGATGCTGAGGGCTATGTTATTCAGCTTGCAGATGGAACCAGGACAAAGCTTAAGTCTTTGCGCTATGTGCGTTTGCATAGATTTATGGGCTTTATTAGACCGAAGCGCATTATAGAGTTTATGCGTTCGCATACAGATTATGATGATTTGCTGGATAGTTTGCCGGTTCATATGCTCGAACAGTTTGATGATTTGTTTGCAGCAATCAATGGCATAAAGAGCGAAGTGCTTGATGAGGTTGAGGCTGTATGGAGACTGGTAGAAGATCCAGAAAACTATAAGGCATGTGCGCTATTATTTGCAGAGAATGCCAGTGAGGAAGTCAGAAGTATTTTGTTCGCTCGAATGAGGGGCAAGCCAATAGAAGAAGTTGTTTGGAAGGCTGTAGAAAAGCGCACTATTGAAGAAATTATTCAATAAATATGGTAATTTTTGTGCGAATTTAACGTCTATTATAGTAGAGGATTGTTTTTTTGAAAGTGTTTTATAGGAGAAAGTAAGGTGTCTGTTGATAAGCGCGGCAAGAGTCGTAATCGTCGGTTAGCGGATCAGGAAGTTAATGCTGGTAAGAAGCGCAAGAAGCGTGACAAGCTTCGTATTGAGGAGCTTGAAGCGGAAGAAGAACTCGATTGGTTCTTGGAGGAAGATGATGGAATTTACGAAGTACGTTAGTATAGAAAACTCCTATAGGGAGAAATTTATAGATCGAATGTTGATGGAGTTCCCAGAGCTTCAGAACATCCAGTTTATAATCACAGAGAAAATTCACGGCACTCATACAATGTTTGTATTTGAGCCTAATGGGGATATGCACATTTGTTCTCGAAATCGAAGACTTGGTTCACGAGACGATAAGCACTTTGGCATTTGGGACTATGTAGATGCAGAGCTTACAGAGCTTGTTAGCAAGATGAAAGAATATGCTGAGAGCCAGAACAGCACAATCACACTGCATGGCGAGTTCTTTGGGCCGGGGATTCAAAAGGGCATTGACTACGGGAAGCGTAAACGCTTTCTTATCTTTGATATTAGAATTGACAGCGAACTTATGCCTCAGTCAACCTTGATTGACATAATGGCACATCATGGACTTTTGAGTTATCTTGTACCAATTATTACAGTTGTGGATGGATTAGAGAAGGCTTTGGCTTTCAATATAGAGTTTGATTCTTTGCTTAGTTCAAATGAAGACAATATTTGTGAAGGCATTGTTATTAAGCCGTTCAAGAAGGTGTTTCGCCATTGGGATGGGAAGACTTTTTATCTTAAGAAGAAGAATGCGAAGTTTTCTGAGAAAAAGCAGACGGGTAAGCCAAAGGAAGCGGTGGTTTATTTTGAGCAAGTAGAGCGGCTTAGGGCTGAGTTTATATCATACATTACTGAGAATAGGGTTCAGAATGTGTTTTCAAAAGAGGGTGAAATAGATGATCCAAAGAGTATCGGTCGTTATATTGGATTTGTAATGAAGGATGCTCAACAGGACTTCGAGAAGGATTTCGGCGACCAATTACAGGAACTTGAGAAGAAGGAAAAGAAGCACGTCTTTGCAGGAACAGCGAAGATGATTGTCGATATTCTAAGGAAGCATCTGTAAAGGAGGGTGTTATGGATACACCTAGGCGTTCGTTTGCAAAAGCTGTTATTTGGGAACTTACTGGCATAATGACTATGTTGATAGTGGGAATGCTAACTGTTAAAAATCAAGCAGAAGTAAGTAAGATGACATTTCTATTTTATGGCATTCGTTTTTTTATGTTTTTTGGACATGAGCAGTTATGGACTCGCTATATCAAGTGGGGAAAGGTGCATCGGCATGAAACTCACAATCGGTAATTGGTTTAGAATCGGATGTTCTATCCAGAAAAGGAAGCGGAGTCGGCAAAAGGGCTGGTATTTTGGTGCTGAGTTTAAGTTGTTTCGTTTTTTCGCCAGCTTTTCATTTTGCTCATGGATTAAGCGTGAGGGTTGGAAGATAAAACGAGATATCCCGCTTATTCCAAAAGAGTTGTTTCGTATGTATTCTTGGAGAAAATGTACTTTAATGTTAGGAAGAGAGCTTAAACAGCATGAAGGTAGAAATTTACACTGATGGCTCCGCAAAGGTCCATACGAGTAAGGTTGGTGGGTGGGCGTTTTATTGTCGGGTAACGTATCATCACAATTCTGCTCCGTTAGAATTTTGGCGGTATGGAGCAGAGAAGGACACAACGTCTAATCGCATGGAGATAACAGCTATTATAGAGGCCATGAAGTTTTTATGGACTTCCAATCTACTGGCTGAAGACATTACCATTATTAGTGATTCACAGTATTGTGTAAATGGTTGTACAAAGTGGATTCATGGTTGGATTAAGCGAGGATTTATTAACTCACAAGATAAGGAAGTTAAAAATCGAGATTTGTGGGAGAAAATCAATAATTTATTGAATCGTGTGAATCCAAAATTTCAATGGGTGCGAGGTCACAATGGCCAACCTGGGAATGAAAGGGTTGATAAATTGGCAGTAATGGCGGCAGAGCGTTTTGAAGAAAGCATAGAAAATGAATAATTCGCAAACTATTTTAGTTCCTACGCCTGTTGAAGATGTTGTTATTAGATCATTTGTATTTCCATATAGTTCAGAGGTTTATAAGGCTTTGTTGCTTAAATATGGAATAAGTGGTTGGGTACAATATAGATATATAGAAAATTTTAGCACAGAAAATAATTGTATTTATTCAATGTTGGAACTGGTTAAATGTAGGCCGAAGTGCATTCATGTTTATGGCTCATATACTGCTATGGGTTCTGATGATGTTCATTTTATAAAGGGACATATGCCACGTTCTAATAATGAATTACAGTGGGAATCTACTCCAGCATATTGGAAAGAAAAAATGGAGAGTTTTGCTTTGGAGTTGATAAACAGAAAAGCAAATAACAATAAAGAGCGTGGTGTTGATAGCAAGGAATTTATTAAGCGTGTTAAGAGCTTGATGGCAGAATTGGCACATTGCCAAATGTTTGGAATTTATCCAAATTCATATGTATTATTGGGAAGAGGTGATGGGTTGGTTGATTTTATACATCCAGATGGTAGAAAGGTGGCTGTCCGGTGTACTTTCGATAGACGCCCTCCGCATGAAGATTATGTTGCTAGATGGCGTAGTGGAATGGATAAATTGGAGGCTGGTAAAAAAGGTGTTTCAATTCCTTCATTTAAATGTTCATTAATACTTAGTAAGGAAGAATTAAAATATATAGATGAGGCTGCGTTTTTTATTGTTGATTCCAATGCTGGCAAAACAGCATTTGTAGGATCTATTACAACAGAAAAAGTAAATAGTCTGCAAATCAATAGGCAAAAGTTTTCTTTTGAAGATGGCAAAAAATGGCAAATACCTTGGGATGTTATTGCCATGCCTGATAAACATACGTGTAGAAAATGTGGAGTTAAAGAAGGCAATATATTTATTGATGATGATGATTATTTGTGTGTTCAGAGGCTGGTATATAAGGGTGAGTGGGATTACAAAAGAGAAAGGTTGCAATAATGTCTAAAACAGCATTGATAACTGGCTGCAATGGGCAAGATGGAGCATGGCTTTCTAAGCATTTGCTTGAATTGGGTTATGAAGTATATGGAATGATTCGGCGTGGTGCTACAGACAAGTTGTGGCGACTAAGACATGTTGGGGCTATCGGCAATCCAAATTTTCATTTGGTAAGCGGCGATTTAATAGATCATGCTTCACTTGGTACGCTAATGTCTAAGTATCATCCAGATGAATGTTATAATCTTGGAGCGCAAAGTTTTGTTGGAGAGTCATTCAACAGTCCGATTGCTACATGTGATGTGACTGGAATGGGTGTACTTAATCTTGTAGAAGCCATTCGTGTTCATAGCCCAGAGACAAAGGTGTACCAAGCCGGATCTTCAGAACAGTTTGGATATGATGAATGGCCTGCTGGCAAACCAATGGACGAGCGGACTCCATTCCATCCAAGGTCGCCATATGGGTGTGCTAAAACATTTGCACATCATGTGGTGCAGAATTACAGAGAAGCATATGGGATTTTTGGAAGTGTGGGACTTCTTTTTAATCATGAAAGTGAGTTGCGTGGAGAAGAGTTTGTAACTGCGAAAATATGCAGAGGTGCCGTTGAGGTTTATTTGGGGATGCGGCATGAATTGGCTCTCGGCAATCTTGAGGCAAGGCGTGATTGGGGTTATGCGCCAGATTATGTACGTGGGATGCACTTAATGTTACAGCATGATAAGCCGGATGATTTTGTGCTGTCTACTGGTGAGGCACATTCTATTAGAGATTTGTGTGATCGGGCGTTTGGATTTTTTGGACTTGATTATGAAAAGCACGTTGTTATTGATCAACAATTTGTTCGCCCATCGGATGTAAATTATCTTCTTGGTAATTCGACTAAGGCTTTGTCAATACTTGGTTGGGAAAGAGAAGTGTCATTTCAGGGTATGGTTGATAGGATGTGTAAATTTTGGCTAAATAGAGTTTCAAAAAGGTCGATTAGATAATGCTTTGGACATCACATAGAGTATACAGGGAAGATGCAAGGGATGTATTGAGTAGTCATGCTTCTGGTACAGTGGATTTGATTGTAACATCGCCTCCATATCCTATGGTCAAGATGTGGGATGAAATGCTGGGTGGCGACTTTAAGCACGATCCTTGGGGCGTGTATAATCATCAACATATGCAATTGCGCAATGTTTTACATCAGTGCGTCCATGTTCTTAGAAAAGGTGGCTTTATGTGCATCAATATAGGAGATGCAGTAAGGACGCTTGAGGGACATTTTGCACTATATCCCAATCACTCTAAGATTATAGAGTATTTGACTTCTATGGGTATGACATTGTTGCCAGGAGTTATTTGGAGAAAGCCTACAAACTCACCTACAAAATTTATGGGATCTGGGATGTTGCCTTGTGGCGCATATATGACGCTTGAACATGAACACATCCTAATCTTTAGAAAGGGTAATCCAAGGAAGCATTCTGAAAGAGAAAAGAAGATACGTAGACGTAGTGCGTATTTTTGGGAAGAGCGTAATAAGTGGTTTTCTGATTTGTGGGATGTCACAGGTGTTAGACAGAATAAAAAGGGAATACGAACTGCCGCCTTTCCACTTGAAATTCCACATAGATTGATTAATATGTTTTCAATGCAAGGCGATTTGGTACTTGATCCGTTTCTTGGTGCTGGCACAACAATGAAGGCGGCGCTTATTAACGGGCGGAATAGTTATGGATGTGAAATTCGGCACGGGTGTTTTGATATTATTTCTGACAACATGCGTGATGCGCAAGATTTAGGAAATTCGATGAATCACAGGAGGTTGGACGACCATTATAAGTTCACACAAACTAGAGAGATGAAACATCGTTGTGTTAATTATGATTTTGCCTGTATGAGTCCTCAAGAGAAGGATATCCAGTTGCAAATGATAAAAGATGTCAGCGTGGCAACCGATTTGTTTGTTGCGGAGTATACTCCACTTAGATATACAGTTTCAGTCGGAACAAAAGACCTATAGACGTATAATACTATTACATATGCTACCATTATGCTTTTAATGGTGGTTTTTTTGTATAAGTATATTCGTGGTAGGCATTTATGTCAATTCGACTTCAAATATAAAGAGCGTTGGGAGATATTATGGATCGTCGGCCTTATTTGACCGAGAACAGCAGGCGTCTAGTTGAATCGCGCTATCTGTTGAAAAATAATGAGGGAAAAGTAGTAGAAACACCAAGACAAATGTTTGAAAGAGTGGCGAAATGTGTCACTTATGCCGAAAGAACTCCAGAAGCAAGAGAATATTGGTATAATAGGGTATTGGAGCACCTACTGAATCTTAATGTTATGCCAGCATCGCCATATTTGTTTAATTCTCGTGATCCATCAGTCGATACTCCTGGTGGGCTTTTTTCATGTTTCGTTTTACCACTTGCAGATTCTATAGATGGTATATATGATACTATGGGTAATTGTGCCAGGGTCTATCAAGCTGGTGGAGGTATTGGTATTGATATCTCTGTGCTGCGTGAGAAGGGCTCTATCGTCAAAACGTCTAAGGGTAAGTCCTCTGGGCCACTATCCTTTTTGGAGGTGTTTGACGCCTCCTCAAACGTTGTGACGCAAGGTGGTGTTAGGCGTGCAGCGTCGATTGCGTTTATGGATATGGATCATCCAGACATCGAAGAATTTATTACTGTAAAGTCGCAGAATCTGCAAGAGATTAATCGACTAATGAGGATTGTACTAAGTTCTACAGATAAGACTCTCAAGAAGTTTGCCGAGATGGAGATGGAAAAACTTCAAAGATTAACCAAATTTAATCTATCTGTCAAATTGACAGACAGGTTTATGAAGGCGGTTGAGGAAAATTCTGATTGGAACTTAGTGTCGCGCCAAAATGGCAAGGTTGTAAAAACCGTTAAGGCGAGGCGACTTTTTAATATGGTGTGTGAATATGCTTGGAAGAGTGGAGATCCGGGTGTTTGTTTTATTGATACTGTAAATGAAGGCAACACTATGCCACACCTTGGCAGGATAGAAGCTTCCAATCCGTGTGGTGAATTGTATATGCACCCATATCATGCGTGCAATTTGGTTGCTGTAAATCTTAATAAGTGTTTTAAAGGTGGTGAGTTTCTTCATTCTCTACTTGAGGATATGGTGCGTACAGCAGTGAGGATTGCAGAAAATGCAATTGATGTAAGTTCATATCCACTGAAGCAGATTGAAGAGTGTGTCAAGAAGACACGTGGAGTTGGCATTGGCCTAATGGGTTTTGCCGACATCCTAATTGATTTGGGCATTCCATATGATTCTGAAGAGGCACGTGATCTTTTGCGCCACATCGGAGAATCAGTAAAGGAATATGCTATTATGGAGTCCATAGAGTTGGCGAAAGAACGTGGACTACCTGAAAATTGGAAAGGTTCAGTTTGGGAAAAGAAGGGAATCAAAATTCGCAACCTTTGGCATACAACATTGCAGCCAACAGGTAGTGTTGCTATGGTAGCTGGGGCAAGTCATTCCATTGAGCCATATTTCAATGTATTCTATCGAAGGCGCACATATGATGGTGACATCTATATTGAATTGAATCCAAAGTTTAAGGCTTGTATTGAAGCTGCAGGTCTTGACATCAATGCAATCATTAAGAAGCTTGAGAAGGTTGGGTCTATTCAAAAGATAGAAGAAATTCCAGCAGACATTAGGAGGTTGTTTAAGTGTGCGGCTGATATTTCGGTTGAAGATCATATCAAGATGCAAGCAGCAGCACAAGAGAATGTGGATTCTGGTATTTCAAAAACAATCAATATGCCACCAGATGCGACCGTACATCATGTTGCTGGAGCATACAAATTGGCACACAGACTTAAGTGTAAGGGCACCACTATATTTCGTGAAGGTAGTAAGGCTGGTGTGCTAAGTGTTGGGTCAAAAGATGATAAATATCACGAGGAACTTCGTGACTTCCTATTCCAGAAATATTGTCGAGAGGGACTAACAGCAAAAGAGATTGCCGATCTTCTTGGTGTGTCAGAACAAAAGGTATTCGCTAAACTTAAGCGATATGGTATTCGCAAAGAAGAGCATGAAACAGCACGCCAGGCGAGTATGCAAAAGCTTACACGTTCATTAACAGAAATCATAATGGCCAATATATTAGTTGGCCACTCTAAGCTTACTACTGTTGACCATCAATCATCATATCGACAGGTTGCCGATCATTTGGTCTATGCTCATGATGTTCGCAAGCAATTTTTAGATCATGGGATTGTATGTGGCCCCATCGAGAGCATTGTGACGGATAAGACTTATTATTACTTTGACACACACTTTTTGAAAGATTTGTATGATACTCCAATTGATTATGATTCCGTTATTGATATTTCCACTAAGCGAGAATTGCGGGAGTTTGTTACTCCGTATTTTGTAAGACATTTATATCTTGTTGGTGGTATTCAAACTAAACACGGTGGTATCAAGTTTAAGTCCAACAGTAGAAATATTGGTGTGTTGAAAAAGTTTATGGAGGTGTTCTCGGAAAAGACAGAGATTGAAGTTAAGATAACAGATGAGCGTGTTTATATACCTAAGTCTGCTGTTGAAGATTTTTATACGTTTATTGAAGACGATACCACAATAGAAGCGACGGCATCTAAGAAGAAATTGATTTGCCCAGAGTGTGGTAGCGAATTGGCCATAACAGAAAAGTGTAAAACTTGCCCATCGTGTGGATGGGGTGCTTGTTCAGTGTAGGAGGACGTAATGGAAGAACAGAGAGCCGAAAAGGTAGAAGAGAAGAAGGAATCGACAGACCTGAAGGAGCTTATTCAGGAGGTCGTGGAAAGGTATGGTGAGATGCCTCTTATGCCCATTGAGGATGTCGAGATGGGGGCAAGGCGTGTTTTCCATGTTAGGGAGGCAGATGCAAGTGCAAAAGATGGTGTGTCTGTTAAGCGGTATCGTGCCAAGAACAATTGTCGAAAGTGTTATGGCATGGGTTACGTTGGGCTGTTTGAGTCTAATGAGGAGCAGTATGGTGGATTGCCATTGCTGCAGCTTTGTTCGTGTCTGCGGGAGGTAAAACATGAGTGATCGAGAAGAAAATAGGATCAACTGGGGTGACAAACCAGTTAAGGCCAACTCTGCAGACCCTGTTTTGAAAAAGAGCAGGGCATTTAGAGAAGTGACACCAAGTGGTGTGATAGCGGGAGAAATCCAGGACATCATTACTGATAACCAGATAGGAACAATAGATGGTGAGTAAGTCGGAAATCACCGGCATTGAAAAACAAATCATAGATATAGCAACAAAGCGCCCATTAGTTTATTCTGATATAGAGCCAATCGTAGAGTATATTGCTGCTGTTAAAAGCAAACAATTTGGTTCTATTGGTGTGTATGCTATTGATGATGTTGCACAAGAAATTCGGCTTAAATGCTCGAAGATTATTGCGAAATTCAGGCCGGGAACACATTCTGCATTCAATTTTTTTGGAAGATGTGTTGACAATTGCCTTAGAGATTTAAGGCGTCGTCATACATTGCGTAGAACAAATGTGTGCGCTCGCTGTGTGTTTTATAGAAATGGTGAATGCTTTCTTCATGGGGAAGATTTAGAAAAATGTGATAGATATAAGGACTACCTAGAGAACAAAAGGAAAAAAGAGGGGATTGCGCATATGAGATGTGATCCTGAGTTCTCGTGGAATACACAGCAGAGCAATGGGTTTATTTTTGATCAAGAAGAATATTATGAACGGGCGATAGATGATATAGGCGTCATGCTTCCAAGTGGTTTGATAGTGCCATATAGAATGATGCTTGCTAATTCTGGAATATCACCCGAAGACGAGGAAAGATTGTTTGATGCAGTGAAGGACGTAGTGTATAATACACTTGATTGGTAGGAGGATTTATGTTGTATAAAGATGCGTATATTTCAAAGGTTGTTTGCCTAAAGTGTGGTAAAAAGGTTGACCTTGATAAGTTGGCCATACTTGACGTTAGTGAAATGGAAGATGTGCCAGAAGATATTAAGGCACGTGGTGCATTTTTTCAGACGTTTGCTTGTCCTGAGTGTAAAACAAGTATGTTTCTTGGCTTTGTCGCAGAAGAAGAAGAGAGTGCTGAAGAAGAAGCAAAGCCGGTAGTGAAGAAGCGTAGGCGTCGGAGGAACAAAAAGACAGCGAATGCCGATAAGCAACCAGTTGTTGAAGACAAAGGAATAGAAGAAACTGGCATTGCCAAAAATCCTCGTGTTAAAAGAGCAGAGGATGGCACAATAGACATCGAGGCAAGCGTTAATAGGCTACCGCAGCAAAAAGCAAAGTGTTCGCAATGCGGCAAAGAGTTCGATGTTGGAACACAGGATATGATGGCATTTGGTAGCAAGTGCAAAAGTTGTATGAGTAGTTTGATCGGTGGTGGAAAGAGGTAAAAATGGGCATTCGTAAGAAATATGTTTTGACGCCTAAAAAAGAGAGGTTTATTAAAGAAAACTATCTCAAAATGACTGATGAGGAGATGGGCAAAATTTTGCATGTTCCTCGTGGTACGGTGTTGAAGTGGAGGACGCAGAGACTTGGTTTAACCAAAAGAGGCGTTCAGTCTAAGACGAGTGATAATGAAATAATAAAGGCTCCTGTCAAAGCCGTAAGTCTAAAACGCATGTCTGAAGAGGAAAGGCGTGAGTTCTTTTTACATCAGTTGAGGCAAAGGCCACGATATCATTTGATGAGACAGGGGTTGAGCGTAGATGAACTAAGGCTGTACGAGGAAAAGTATGTGGAGTATTTTTCTTCTCCTGACATAGAGACTTTGACATCTCATGAGGAAGATGATCTGCATGAATTAACAATGCTTCAAATAACAATTCTTAGGTTGCGAAAAGAAGAATTTGAATCGAGGCAGAGTGGTCAAACACTTGTAGATAATAGTAAGCAGATCAAGGAAGCAACTGAGCTTATTTTGAAGTTCAAACATAGTTTGGATATTGAACGTGGACAGCGACTAAAGAAACAAGAGGATAGTGCTACAAACTTTACAAACTTAATTAGAGAAATCAATGAAAGGCACACTCGCGTTTTGGCCGGTGAAGAGGCTACAATGTTGAAATTTAGGATGGAGGAAGCTGTCAATTTGTTGGTAGACAACGATTTGGCTCTAGGAGTAGAACCCGTTGATTTGGCTAAGAATTTTATAGACGGGAAGCTACCTGCAGACTATGAGCCACCTAAACTTGAGGAAAGGGTGGACAAGGATGCCAAAAAAGCAAAAGGCGAAGAAAAGTCCTGAACTACCTTGGATTATCTGCGACACCAGGGAGAAAAAGGGATTTCATTTTAAGAAGAGTAAGAACTGTGCTGGGATGATTGTACAGAAGCTTGATTATGGAGATTATTCCATTAAGGGGCTTGAGCATTTTGTAATCATAGAAAGAAAGCAGACGATTACTGAATTATGCAACAATCTCGGCAAGCATCGTGCAAGATTCTACCGTGAGATTGAGAGAATGGACCATGTGGATCATAAGTTTATTGTGGTTGAGGATTATCTGTCTGCTATTCATAATCAGCGGTACACACGTATGAGTGCGAGCGCAATTCTTGGCTCAATTGTAAGCCTGATGTTGAAACATGATATTCAGGTTATATTCGCTGGTACACACAAAAATGCACAGGACATTTCGAGGAAGATTTTGATTAAGGCGTATCAATACTTTCTTGAGTATCAAGCCGAAGAGGAAAAAGCGGAACGAGGAGATTGGGACTAATGCCAGAAGGTACAATTATAAATCCAGATTATTACTGGGAAAATGAGGTTGATCCAGAACTTCTTATTAATCCGCTTACGCAAGGTGAGTGGACTACAAAAATTGAAGAACCATTTTTTGAAATTGCCGGGTTGTCATATTATAGTTTAGGTTGGGCGTGTAAATATATTCTCAATACAGAACTTGCGGCATATCAGACAGCATTCCTATATATGTTGTGGACTAAAAAATATCCACTGCTGCTTGCATCTCGTGGTGCTTCTAAAACATTCACGCTGGCAGTTTATGCAACCTTACGTGCTTTGTTTGATCAAGGTAGTAAGGTTGTTATCGTATCAGCCACCTTCCGTCAAGCTAAACACATTTTCACTGAAATAGAAAACATATATAAGCGAGCCCCTTTGCTTAGGGCATGTGTTAGAGAGAAACCAAGAAAAAGTGTTGATCATTGTATATTCAAGGTAGGCGATAGTACAATCACTGCGCTACCTATGGGTAATGGAGATGGTATTCGTGGTCAACGTGCATCACACATTATTGTGGACGAAGTGGATTCGGTAGATCCAGAAACAATGCATGTTGTTGTACGTGGTTTCGCAGCCACACAGCTTAATCCTATGGCGAAGATTAAAGAGGCTGCACGTAGAAAGCGTGAGGGGCTGAAGAAGGTTAGAAAAGTTGGAGAGGGCAACCAGATTGTTATCGCCGGTACGGCTGGGTTTACTGGTGGCAATTTCCACAAGTTATATCAGCAGTATGAAACCATTGTTGCGAGCGAAGCTATCGGTTATGGCTATGAAGTCGCGGACAAACTTGGCCAAGACCTTGGAGATATGTGGGTTGATTATCGTGATTATGGGATGATAGCACTGCCTTGGTTCTTTGTTCCAGAGGGTATGTTGGATAGAGATATGATTTCCAATGCCAAGATGACCATGAGTACAATGTTGTTCAATATGGAATATAATTGTATCTTTGCTGACACATCTCATGGATTCTTTAAACACCAAGATATTATGCGTGCAACATCGAGTGGTCAGAATGGATTTGTTGTTAAGCCTAATGGCACTCTTGGTCGTGAATATGTGATGGGGGTTGACCCTGCGCGTACAAGTGACGCATTTGGAATAGTAATAGTTGAGCTTGGCAATCCTCGAAAGGTGGTTTATTGTTATACATCTATTAATGAGCCGTTTACTAAAAATGCTCGCCATATGCTTGAGTTGATGGAAAAGTTTAATATTGTTCGGGTCGGCATGGACCTTGGTGGTGGTGGATTGGCGGTAGAAGACTTTTTACAAGATCCACAAATGCTGGACGGACGCTCACCCATTTATCGTTTTGATGAAGATAATAAGTCACGACCTGGAAAATATATCCTTAATATGATTAATTTTGAAACACGGTGGATTGAGGATGCTAATTTCCAACTTCAGAAAAATATTGAAGATCGTGAAATTTTATTTCCAAGTCAGACTTTATCCGGCAAGAAATACAAAGGGGAGAATATTGATGTTATGGAGGAGATCCATAATGAGATCGAGGCGTGCAAAAAAGAGTTGGCTCAAATCTCAGTAACTCAAACTATTACTGGCAAGAGGCATTTCGATATTCAGCCTTCTTTGGAGGATAAAAAACGTAAGATAAAACCACGTAAAGATAGATATAGTGCGCTTTTAATAGCAAATTTTATTGCGCATGAAATGGCTGATTATAAGAACCCACAGAAGGATTCATATCGGAATTGGGCTGACCCAGGTGCGTATGGTGGATGGTCAGAAGATTTCAGTCGTATTTAATAGTGTAGACACTGTATTTTTTTAGCAGTTTATCGAACAGGGATTCAAATATGAGTACAGATAATAAGCAGAATGGACTTGAGGGCTTGAATAATACCAACAGAGACAAGGCAATTGCTGCTTGGCATGAAAGTCATAGTGAAGAGAATGCCCCGATGTCAGAGCGTGTTATTAGTCGTCGGTTGTCTTCCACTACCAATGGAACCAATTATGATTTATTTTCTCGCTCAAAGTCTAAGCCCATAACAGAAAAAATAAAAACTTGTAGAAGTGCATATTTTAATATTGGTCTAATTGGCAATGTTGTAGATATTATGACTGACTTTGCCCTTGAAGGACTAACTATTGTTCATGAATCATTAGCCGCAGAAAGATTTTTTAATAAATGGGCGAAAAAGGTTCAGGTTCATAGGGTTGCAGAAGAAATATTAAAAGACATCTATAGAGATGGTAATGTGCCCATAGTACATTATGATGCTAAAATTTCTGAGGACTCTGTACGACGTATGAAGCGTGCTGTGGCTGCAGTTGGTGGATCAGACCTATTTTGTAAAGATGATGTAGAGCCAATGGTAATTCCCTATAAGTTTAGGGTTTTAGATGTTTTACATGTCAAGAGCAGGGGCAAGGATCTATTTGGAAGACCATCTTATTATTATGAGTTCAATCTTGATGAGGTCAAGGCAACTCTTAGGCGCACAGATCAAGAAACAAAAGAACTCGTTGCCCAAATGAAGAAGGGCATGACTCCAAAGCAGTGGGAAAGATTTATTACGACTGGAGAATTTCCACTTACTGATCTATATATGATCTATTACAAAAAGGATTCATATACTGATTGGGCCATTCCTATGCTGTGGAGAGTCGTAGATGATCTAAAATTCAAGCATACACTGCGAAGTATGGATATTTCTATTGCTGAGAGTATTCAGAATGCGGTTCAGATTTTTAAGCTTGGCGATATTAAGAGTGGTTATCCACCTTCGCCAGCGATGTTCCAAAAATTTGCTGATATGCTTAGAAATCCCTCAAAATCAAAACAAATTGTGTGGGATGACCTTGTTTCTATTGAAAGTGATTATCCTGATACCGGGAAGATCCTTGGTGCGGATAAGTATACCCAGGTTAATGCTGATATATTGGCCGGTCTGGGCATTTCTGAGGTCTTGATTGGTGGACCTGGGGGCAAGTATTCAAATTCATTCCTAAGCTGTAGGACGCTATTAGAGAGGCTTGAGACGGGCCGCTATCAGGTTCTTGAGTGGCTGTCTTGTCATTTGATGAATATTAGCAAGGCTTTGGGGCTTAGAAAGCCACCCGTTGTCAAATTTGCACATATGTCATTGCGTGACGAGAATGCAGAAAAGAAAATGCTTCTTGAGCTTGTTGATCGTAACATTATATCTTATAAGACTTTACTGGAGCGATTTGGCGAAGACCTTGATATTGAAGTTAATAGAATGCGCAGAGAAGATAAGTTGCGCAAATCTCTTGAGGAAAAGTCACCTAACACACTTAAGAAATTGGGTAAATTTGGTCCTCACGATCAAGGTCAACAGGATAATGATAATGAAGCAAGTAGTGCTCCATCAGCACAGGGTCCAGCAGGTGAGGCAGGCGGTAGACCTGAAAAGGGAGAAAATCCTGCACCAGAACAAAAGCAGGAAGTTCAACGTGACACCAAACCAAAGGGCATGGCTGTAGATAAAAAATATAAAGTTGCTGCTTATCAGGCTTTCAAAAATATTAAGCAGGTTGTAGCAGAACAAGTTGCTGAATCGCGTAATGTTAAGGCAAGTGCGTTAAATGCTGCCGATTTGGCAGAAATAGGCGAAATTGCTATGGATGTAATGTCGCGGTTTAGTAATATAGAAAGTATTAATAGCGAAAATATTATTAATGCCGTATTCTATAAAGTGGAAGCGCCTGCTAAGTTAGACAGGTGCGTCAAGCAAGTTTATAAGAAACTTGTTAAGAAGTATAAAGAGAAGAATGGCAAGGCTCCGTCTGAAAAGGCGAAGGATAAACTAAGAAGTTCTGCTTGGGCAATTTGCCGGAAGCAGTTAGGAGAATAAATGGACTGGGTTTCGCTACTTCAAGAAAATGGCTTAGCCGTTGTATGCGTCTTCGCACTAGGCTTTGCATGTTGGTTTTTGTTGAAGCGAATATTGTCAGACCACGAAAAAGATAGGACTGTGTGGAAAGAAGTGATTGATAAGCAAAGCGGAGTTAATCAAGCCAACATCCTAAAGCTTACAGAAGCAGTCCAAGGACTTACCTCTTGCATCAATACCCATGATTCTAATAATAGTAATCAACACCAGAGGATCGTTGATGCATTAAACCGTATAAATAGAGAGGGTTAGGAAATGAAAAAGAATCTTGATATTTTGAGCGAAGTAGAGAAAGTCATGAGTGAAGGTAAAGCAACAGCTAAAATCGTAAACGAGGAAACAATGCATACTATGCAGGAGATTTGGCTGGAGCTTGAGAATAAGTCTGATAGTGACGGTCCTATTTATATGGACGGAGTATATATTATTATTCACCGTGACTCCAAAAATGAGGTTACGAGTGTTATTGTTGAGGGTGCCCATAGTTTGGAAGCCTGGGACGATATAATGAAGTATGTTAAGGGTTTGAAGTAATGAGCAAGTTGCATAAGACACGATTTATTGCCAAAGCCAGCGTGATGCCTACTGCATTAGAGACGCATCATGAAGAAAAAGAAGAGGCTTGCGACGGAGAGTATATTGATGCTCAAATAGACCTTATGCGCATTGACGCAGTTTTGGTTTCAGTTGGTATGAATCGTAACGACGATGTTTTTCTTGGTTCTGAGTTATTGGAAGCCAGGGATACTGGTCGTCACAAACCAATGAATATTGAACATGATGATGACAGGATCGTGGGGCATATTACTGCAACATATCCTGCTAAAAAAGATGGCAAGAGGATAGAAGAGGAACAAATTCTTAGCGACCCGGACAGTGTTCCGACGTTCTTTGATATTATCAGTGAGTCCGTTATGTACGCGCATGTTTTTCCAGGAGAGGCACGCACAATTAGGGAGTATGCGCAAACTGGCGAGCTTTTTGTTAGTGTTGAAGCTTGGTATTCGGACTATGATTATGCTGTAGGTAGTAGAATCGTAGAAAGAAATGCCATTACGTCTGCTTACATTGAGCCGAAGTTGAGGATGAACGGAGGGGATGGTCTTATTGAAGGCCAAAAAGTTGGCAGAGTGTTAAGGAATTTGACTATTGCCGGAATCGGCCTGGTCGAAAAACCTGCCAATAAGGACAGTGTGATACGTTCTGTTTGCGATGAGCATGTTGGTACTACTGTAGTATCGGATGAGCTTCAACGTTTACTTGAGGAGAACACTAAGGGATTTTTGTTCTCCGCAGACCCAGAGGAGGTATTGATGGCTGGGGAAAAACTTGATAAGACGCAGGCGAATGCATCTCAGGAAGAGCAGCTTAAGGATGAGCAGCTTGAGGCGACTCCAGAAGGGACTGAGGAGGAAACTCCCACATTGAATGAGTCCGAAGAGGAAACACCGAAAGTTGAAGAATCTTTAGAGTCTGACAGCACTGACGTAGAGGTAGAGGCATCTGAGTCTGAGGTGGATAATCGTTTAGCTGAGCTTGAGGCACAAATAGCCGAGTTGAAGGAAGAGCTAGTCAAGCGAGACGAGAGAATTGCTGCCTATAAGAAGCAGTTTGAGGAAGCCGAGGCTAGGATTTCGGAACTTACTGAGCAAATGGGCAAAACTTCAGCAGAAGAGGCTACGCCCGAAGCAGAGGAGACTGAGGAACCCGTAGAGGAACCTACAAAAGAGGAACCACCTGTAGAGGAACCCACTGAGGAGGCACCCGTAGAGGAGCCTGCTGCAGAGGAAGTACCAGCAGAAGAGGAGCCTCCTGTAGAAGAATCTCCAGCGGAGGAACCAGTCGAAGAGCCTGCGGAGGAGCCAGTACAGGAAGAGGAAACTCCAGAGGAGCCCAAAGAGGAACCAAAGGAAGAGCCTAAACCTGTTGAGGAGCCTCCTGCAGAGCAGAAGCCTGCTGAGGATAAAGCTGAGGAACCCAAAGAGGAACCCGTCAGTGAGGAAGAGGCTATCGAGGATGCTGTAGAGGATGCATTGGAAAAAGCGGACAAGGAAGAAGAAGTGGTAGACTTCACTGCTGACGACGATGGCGAAAGTAGCCTGTTTGATGATTTTCGTGAAGTTATTGATAATTTAGATATTGGTATTCGTAAAGAAGAAACTAAGGAGGAATAAGAATGGCTCTAAAAGGTGATCGCCAGATTCTTTTCGAGACAGCAAAGTTCCGTCTTAACGAAGTCGCTACTCGTGGTTATTTCGTGATGTTGTCATCCGGTACTGCCGGTTATGTCAAGGTCGTGGATGACATGGATGGTGACAAGACAGAGGTTATTGGTTGTCTCCTAAATGACATGATCGCTGACAACAGCGATTCACGTCCAGTCAATTTCCAGAAGGCTTTTGAAGTCTGGCAAGGCGGGATGGTTCCCGTACTTGAGGCTGGTCGTATTCGGACTAATGTTATTCATAATCATGATGCTGCATTAGTCGCTGGGGCATTGGCATATGTGAACCAAAGTGGTATTCTCACAAATAATGCTTCTGCCGATGGTTACACCTATAAGAAGGTAGGTGTGTTTGAGAGTGATGTCGATACAGACGGCTATGTTGAAGTTCGCTTCAACTGTCTGCGATAATTAAAGGAGGAAAAAGATGGGTAAGAAAAGAATTTTTGAGCCTACTGACAAGCAAAAGGGCCTCCTTCGCATGACAGCTAGTGAAAACGAAGGTGACATGACAGAGGCACGTCGAGCATTGGCGAAGGCACTTGAGGGTGCTTTCAGGGCTGCTGTTCTTGCCGACGATACACTCGACGGCATTTTCGAGAAGATTGTTGTGCCTGCTGGTGCTGATACACGGTTCCCCCTTCACTTCCTGGCTCCAGGAGAGGAAGAGGACCGCATTGCATTCGTGATGCCTAAAGAGGGAGCAATCCCACAGCGGTTCATCGAAGGCGATGAGATTTATGTACCAACCTACGTGGTTGCTAACTCCATTGATTGGCCACTGCGCTATGCACGTGACGCTCGGTGGGATGTTGTGCAGGATGCACTGGATGTATTCCGCTATGGATTCGTCCGTAGGTTTAATGATGACGGTTGGCACACTGTAATTCAGGCCGCTGTCACAAACGGTCGTGTTGTTGATACCGCAGCTACTGCTGGTGTCCTAACAAAGCGCCTAATCACCAATCTAATGGTTGGAATTAAGCGTCTAACAGGTGGTCGCGCAAGTAAGGTCACAGACCTTTATCTTTCACCAGAAGCACTTGCTGATATTCGCCATTGGGTGGATACTGAGCTTGATCAGACTTCTCGTCGTGAGGTTCAGGTTGGTAAGGGGCCTGCTGGCATTCCTGAGATTTATGGCGTTAAGCTTCATGAGCTTCAGGAACTTGGTGAAGGCCAGTCATACCAGACTTATATCGAAGCTACCGATGGTGGTAATCGGGCAAGCTGGTTCACAGGTGGTGGCGGAACAGATGTTGAGTTCTGTATAGCTCTTGATCTGCAACGTCGGGCTAACTACCCATTCAAGATGCCTATCCGCGAGGATGTTCGGGTCTTTGATGATCCTACACTGCATCGCAGTGCTCGCGCTGGTGTCTATGGCTGGGCTGAAGTTGGATTCGTGTGCCTTGATGCGCGTTATGCGCTCATCGGGACACTATAAAATAAACGTCCTTCCTAACGCTCTGTTGGCCGGAAGCCGGGTTAATCGCCCGGCTTCTTTTTTTTTAATAAAATTCCCCGGTTGGCTATAATCTAATGGCTTGCCGGGGTTTTTTTGAAGACGTATTTAATAGTGTATAGAGTGTGTAAACTTCTAGTCATTAATAATGCAGGAGAACTAAAATGGAGTGGAGAATGTTTGAATTTGGGCCACAAGGTAGAAGTATCTATGTGGACGAAAATAATAGACTTATCATGAATGCTGATCCTTCAGCAAGTGGTTATATTTATGGATATGGTCCAAAGGGCCGCCCATTAATGGTAGATGCCTCTGGAGCACTACTTGTTAATGTCTCTGGTATTAGTGGCGGCGGAACTGGGGATGTAACACAAGCAGATTTGATTGAAACATCTGGACACCTCCAGGATCAAATAGATGCTCTCAATAGCCTTGATTGGCAAGAAAGTGTGATTACGCAAACTTCAGGTTCTCCACCACCAAGTCCAACTACAGGCGATAGATATATCGTAAATGGTTCTGGCACAGGAGCTTGGGCTGGTCAAGGTGATAATATTGCCGAATGGGATGGCGCAGCATGGGATTTCACAACTGCCAATGAGGGAATGGCAGCTTGGGTAGAAGATGAAGATACGGCATATGTTTTTAATACCTCATGGATGCCTTTTGGTTCTGTAATCACGCATAATAATTTGCAGGGATTGCAAGGCGGGGCAACAAGTGAATATTACCATTTGACTGACGCGCAACACTCTATACTCACAACTCAGTCTGGTATATTCTACAGAAAAGACGAGGATTTGATTCCATCTGCTGATTCTACTTATGACATTGGCGAGGAAGCTACCAAGTTTAATGACCTGCACACTGTTTCTGGGCATTTTAAGGGTGTTTATATTAATGCTGAGAATGGCACACAACCAGCACTTGAAATTGATTCATACTCTAACGTGGCAATTTTTGACATTAGCAACAGTGGTGAAGCTATTGCTCTTGACCTTGAGAAATTGGCAACCGGCGCATCTCCAGTAATTAGGATTGCAAATAGTGGAACTGGTTATGATATTGAAGGCACAAGTGATCTTTGGTGGATTAATCCAGAGGGCACTATTTTTGCACAGTCGGGTAGGTTTACAAACGGCCTTCAAATAGGTGGAAGTACACTTCATTTGCGACCAGATGGTTCTTTGTCAGATGAAACATATTCTGTTACTGTTGAAGAGATGGCTAATGTAATAGGCGTGTCTGGAGATTTCTACAAGAAGAATGCTAACGTAGAGCCTGATACAGATGACATATATACACTTGGAACAGCATCGAAGGGATTTTCAGACGCATATGCAAGCAATTTGCATGCTACTTCTGGTAATTTAAATACATTGGCATTGTCTGCTGCTTCTGGCGAATCTTTCCCTGTAATTGGCATAACAAATGCTGGGGATGGAAATGATATAACTGGGAATAGCGATAATTGGTCTGTTGATTCACTTGGAAATGCAGTTTTCGCATCTGGCGCATTTGACAATCTGACCATTGGCGGAAAACCAGTTGGTGGAAATGTAACTGCGACGATTTCATCTTGGACATGGGATGCTGGCGAAGGTCTTTATTGGGCCAACGTATCTCACAATCTTGGCAATCGTCTGGTCATTGTTCAATATTATAATCCAAGTACGTTTGATAGTGTGGAAGTTGATCATCACGTATTGACAGATACAAATACGATTAAGGTATGGTCTTCAACCAATGACAATGTTGGCGTAATTATCAGAGGATAGGGTATAAAAAATGGGTGAAGTTAGAACAGTTTCCAGTAGGGAAGAAATAGAACAGGCTGTATTGGATAAGGTTCGTTATATTCGTATGACACACAGTCTTGAATGTGGTCTTAATATAGTCCATCCTTGTATGGTCGAAATTCCGCCACATTGTCTTCTTCGTCTTATTGACGGAGATATCCATGCCGGTCATTGTCATAGGCTTGAGCCTTTCAATTTAATAGAGCCTATTCATCCAGATCATTTGTATCATTTGATGCCAGAAGATTTGGCGGAAGATATGGATTGCAAAGTTTGTACATTCGTAACATGGTGTAATTATCTAAAGAGTATTGGAGAACAGTAATGAGTCAGGATATTTTAGGTTCTCGTGATTTTGATAGAGTCCCGACAGTAAGTGGTGTCCCGTTGGTCACAACTTCGGGCGTTCCTGTGCAAGCGGATTTGCAAATTGCGTTTGACAATGGAAACACCATAACTGCAAGCGGAAGCGCATTAGCATTTACTCAAAATGATGATGTGGCTGGAATTACTATTCATAAAGCTGCGGTAGGTGCTGGAAATGTGCTTGATGTCCATAATGATGGAACTGGTGCTGCGTTAAAAGTCCAACAAGATGCATATGGACCTGGAGTATCAATTGAACAAAATGCAAACCATCAATCTTTGGCGATTACACATGGTGGTCAAAGTATTGGTATGCTTGTAACTCGTGATATCGGCTCTGCATCTGCTGACCCAACAATAAAAATTACACACCTTGTAGCTGGTACTGCAATTGATGTTAATCTTGATGTTAATGCTGTTGGGTTAAATATGCACCAAGACGCTGCGGGTGGCTCTAACCTTGAGTCTTTGTCTGCGAACACAAGTGCGGCGGTAAGTCGCATGGAACAGACTGGAACAGGGTATGGGCTGCAAGTATTTGATGCAGGCAATCAAGATGCAATATATGTAGCCAAGACAGCAGGAGGGTCTTCACAGGCTGCGCTACGTATAGCCAACACAAGTGAAGCTGGCGCAAAAGACATCATTGGAACAAGTGGTAATTGGGATATTGACAAACTTGGAAATATAACAACATACGGGAATATAATTTTTCCTGACGATACTACAATTACGCTGGGTATTCAAACCAGTGGTATTCACAACATTAATATTGGGGCAAGCAATTTTGGAAACCTTACTCCTACGGCAAACTACAATGTTGCAATAGGTGGTGACTGCTTGAAGGCCAATACAGTTGGTGATTACAATTTGGCAATTGGACAAGAGTGTCTTGAGGCTAATACAGAAGGTCTTTACAATACAGCAATTGGATTTAGGGCTCTTGAAGGAAATACAACTGGGTCATCAAATATTGGTATAGGTTATCGTGCTGGAGAAGATAATACAGATGGGGCAAATAATGTAGCTTTGGGATATCAGGCAATGACAACTGCCGCTGGTGTTTCAAACAACTTTATAGTTGGTCTTTCTGCTGGTTATGGAATCACAGGTAATGATAATATAGCAATAGGAAATTTGGCACTGCAGGCTGGTGGTGCAAATAATATTGCACTCGGTAGTCAATCTATGCAATTGACTGGTGGGGGAAGCAACAATATTGCTATGGGTCTTCGTTCGTTGTATAATGGTGGTGGAAATGGCGACAACAATATCGCTATGGGCTATGATGCAATGCGCCAAGCCGCTGGTGGATGCGAAGGAAATATTTGTTTGGGTCAAAATGCTGGTTACAGTCTTAGCAATGCTGATTATAATATTTATGTAGGAAAAAATGCTGGCACACTTTGTGGTTCTGGAATGTACAATATTGCGCTTGGTTATTATGCATTGGAAGATTTGAAAGATGCTGGATCAGATTACAATGTTGTTCTTGGAAGATATGCTGGACAAAATCTAAATGGTATATCTGTAGAAAATATTGCTATGGGTGCATATGCAATTGCCAACGCACATAATTTAACAGCTTGTGTGGCATTGGGACGTGGAGCATTAAATAATTCAGTCAATGCAACAAATAGTATTGGCATTGGTTATGGAGCATTGCAAAATGCTGATGGTGATGATAATGTTGCACTTGGTTATTTAGCTGGTTGTTATCATGCTGGAAATAGGAACATTGCAATAGGTGACGAGGCTGCTCGTGGATCTGTTGAAACAACTAATTGTGATAGTAATATCGCTATGGGCTACTATTCTATGCAAGGAATTAAAGCCAATAGTGACGGCAATATTGCACTAGGTGATTACACTATTCAAAATGCAAGCGGGGCTTCATACAATGTCGCTCTTGGTATTTTATCTATGCAATCTATGATAACAGGTACACACAATATTGGACTTGGCTACCAGTCATTACAAGGTATAACAACTGGTGGTGGCAATATAGGAATGGGGTATCGTTCAGCTTACAAAATTACAATTGGAACAAATAATATAGCATTAGGTGAAGAGTCTCTTAGTTCTACAACAACGGCACAAGGAAACATTGCTATCGGAACACAGGCTTTGCAAGACAATGTTAATGGGCAATATAGTGTTGCAATTGGACATCATGCAGCGGAGGATGCTACAAAGGGTAGTAATGTCGGTATCGGATATTATGCTCTTGGAAATGCAGCATCTGGAACATTCAATGTTGCCATTGGAGAAGGTGCTGGTAGATATCTTGCTGATAATACTGCAGATAGTAATGTCGCAATCGGGCAGTATGCGTTACAAAATGCTACTGGTAAAACAAAATACAATATTGCTTTTGGTCATGACGTTATGATTGACGCACATGATGCAAGTGCAAACATTGCAATGGGTGAAGAGGCATTAAAAAATTGTCAAGGTAATGAAAACGTAGCAATGGGATTTTATGCTTTGCGTGGTCTAACAACTGGAGCATATAATTTTGTTGCTGGTAGGGCAGCGGGGCAATATCTTACAACTGCAGATTATAATGTTGCGATAGGAAATGCCGCATTGCAAGATTGTAATGGGGACCAAAATATTGCGCTGGGTAGAAGTGCAATGGCTAATGCTACGTCGGCACACAACAATATTGCTCTTGGATATGTTGCTCTTGGGAATGGCGCATGTGAAGCTGCATACTCTGTAGCACTTGGTTACAATGCACTTCGGGCTGTAACAACTGGTTCAAGCAATATCGGGATTGGATATGATGCTGGTTATGGCATTACAACTGGTGCATACAATGTAGCAATTGGTGCAAATGCAAATAGCGCCGGTACTTTGGGCGACTATAATGTGGCCATAGGATTTAGTGCTTTAGATGCTGCAATTTATGCTGGCAATAATGTTGCAATCGGTAGAAGTGCAATGAATGGGGCACTTTCTGGCACATATAATGTTGGTATTGGAGCTTATGCATTAGAAAATTCAGACCAAGGTGATTACAATGTAGCGATTGGATATGAGGCTGGAGAAAATACGACTGGCCTTTCAGATTACAATGTGGCAATCGGATGTCGAGCGATGGATGATTGTCATGATTCACAGTATAATGTTGCAATTGGATATGAAGCTTTGCAAGGCAATGTTCAAGGTGACGGTAATGTGGCAATTGGACAGCAAGCTGGATATAGAGTAAATTCTGGTGCTGAAAATATTATAATTGGAAAACAGGCAGGACGAGCACTAACACAAGGAACTCGTAACATTGTTATGGGATATGATGCAATGGGTTGGACCGGCGCATCTACTGCTGGAAGTTATAATATTGCAATTGGTGAAGAAGTAATGTATAATGGTTCCAATGGTGGCAATTACAATGTTGGAATCGGATATAAAGCATTGCGGGGAACTAATGGCGGTCAATACAATACTGCTGTTGGTGCAAATGCTGGCTATGGTATTTCTGGCGGCGATTATAATACTGTTATGGGATACAATGCTTACAATACTCGTAATGGAAGTTATAATACAGTATTGGGTGCAGAAGCTGGAAGATTTCTTAGCACGACAACACAAGATTCTGTTGCCGTTGGATATAAGGCTATGGGTTGGGCAGCAGGCCAGACAGATAGACAAGGAACAAGCAATATAGCAATTGGTACGTCTACAATGAATTGGCTTGATGCTGGTTCTTGGAATATAGCAATTGGACAAAGTTCATTACATTATTTGCGGGATGGAAATTGGAATATAGCGTTGGGAATTAACGCACTAAACAATGCAACATATGCATCTGGATGTATTGGAATAGGATATAGAGCAGGCCAAGCAGTCACTCTTGGTGATTGGAATGTTTCTATAGGACATCGTGCTGCAGAGCGTTTAACTACTGGTGGTGGCAATGTGATTATCGGGAAAGACGCAGCTTATGATGCGGTTCAAGCATCTGGCTGTGTGGTTATCGGCAGTGGCGCAGATACAATTAGCACGTGTCATAATGCTAGTGCAATTGGCTACAATGCAGTTGCGAGTGGCAACAACACAATGCGTCTTGGCGATTCGTTTACCGAAGTTCAATGTGAAAATCTTAAGGTTGAAAATACCATCACTGCTGCTTCTGGAGAATTTCTAAATGGCATTAAGGTTGGAACATCAACATTACATATTGGACCAAATGGAATCAATGTAGATAGTGAAACTATCGCACAGAAATCTTCATATGGCGAAATATATGCACATGAGTCAGGAACAATAACAGTTGTTACTGCTGGAAGTTGGTACGCTAAAACTTCATACAGTGATGGATCTTTAGCTGGTGCTGGATATGTAACATCCACAGCAAGTGGTCTTTTGATAGGTTCTGATGGTGCAGGGCTGTATGCTATTAATGCACAAATGTCATTTGGCGGAACTGGCGGTGCCTTAATTGAGGGCATGGTATTCAAAAACGAAACGATGCAGAACAATTTGCATGTAAAGAGAAAGCTTGGAGTTGGTGGTGACACAGGAAGTGCATCGCTTACAGGATTTATACAATTGAGTCCAAGTGACAACGTGACATTAAAAATGACAAGCGACGGTAATGGTGACGAGATTAATTTCGAGCATGTAAATGTCAATATTCATAGAATAGGATAAGGCGGGGGAATAAATGAGCGTTCAATTTGATCAAAATGATATTGCAGAAGACGTTTCTATCGATCTTGGTGAGATGCTTACTGCTTCTGGAGCCTTAGATTATGTTAATAAGTCAATAAGACGTATTAATAGACGGCTGCACTTCACAGGGACAACAAACGAAGTAACTATTGACGCTTCGGGTATTATTACTTTTCCTGACAATGCCGTTGCGGATATCATGGTGCTTCAAATGGAATGTCTTGCTGTTAAGACACAGCAGGGTGAAGCTGTTAGTAAAGGAATCAGAATTAAGAGCGGTTCTGATGAGGTAGATACAACTGCTGGGTTCGGCGGATATCAAAACGCTGTTAAAAATGTTTGTGGTGAATTGCAGCAAGCTATAAAAGATTATCTTAAGGAAGCAGAAAAGGATGAGCGGTCTGATACATTGTCTGAATATGGAACGCTTATGTGGTACGGTGAACAAAGGAAATATGAGGATGTTGACCATGACGGGCAATATGCAGAGCCTAACAAGCATCCATTCGACAGTGCCTTTGATGACGATCAGGCTAATAATCTGTAAGGAGTAAAAAATGGGTTCAAAGCGCGGTCTATTCGACATATCAGCCAGCGGAATTAAAAACGTTCTTGATATTAATAAACGTGAGGCTGGTAGTGCGGTCAATATGGACATATATGATTCTGTAGTTGGTTGGGGTTTGACCAGTTATGGAATAGGAAAATTAATATATGGCGTATTGAGTGCTGATGGTGTTGGAATTGAAATTAATAAGTCTGTAGCTGGTTCTAATCCATTAATGATTTTGGGTGCGTCATATCAAGGCGTAGAAGCTTTGCGCGTTGATCCAGGTTATGATGGTCGTGGAATATTAATCAAAAGGCTTTCAGATCCACTTCATGCTGGTTTATTGTTGCAATATGCCGGTGGTAGCGGAATTGTTGTTGAAAACACCGGCGATCATGAATCCATAGACGCTGCAGGACTCAATTGGCACATCACTCAGCAGGGCGGCCTGTCAGCCACTTCAGGACATTTTAGTGACAATGTGACTCTTGATGCGGAGTTGTCAGTAGATCATGTCTCAGCAGCCTCTGGTAGCTTCTCAAGCCAGGTTGCGGTTGGTGACGAGGTGACGCTTAAGGATTGGGACGCAGATGTGTCCTGTTTGCGCATGGAAAAGACTGGTGGCGCATCCAATGTAGTCTATATTGTAAATTCTGGTACTGGTAAAGACCTTTATAGTGAGACTGGTGGTTGGGAAATAGACAATGTTGGAACAATAGTAGCTCCATCTGGTAGATTTACAAACGGCATAAGTGTTGGTGGTGGAACTATTCACATAAATGGTGATCGTGTTAAACTTCCTGGCAATATGCTTGTTAGAGCAAGTGGAACAACTTGTGCTATATTTGGTCGTGATGTATTTTCAAAGGGTGATGGTGCTATAGGTGTTATCGGAATTGGAACTAGCATTATGGATGATGCGACACTAACAGGCAACTATAATACCTGTATTGGTCATTCAATTATGCCAATTGCAGATACTGCTTATCAAAACTATATGATTGGTAATAGTATTGGTTTAAATGCTACAAGCGCATATAGCAACATTGCTATTGGATATGAAGCGCAAAGCGACTTGACTACTGGATATCAAAATATTTCTTTGGGATATAGATCAGCTAAACAAAACAGAACGGGATATAGCCATATTGCAATTGGTTATAATGCTATGGCAACCTGTGGAATTGATTCTTACCGCAATATAGCCATTGGTCAAGATGCACTAGTGAGCGTAGCATGGGACCACAACGTAGCTATTGGATACCAAGCTGGAAATGGCGCACCAACTATTGATACTTCTGTTTTGATTGGTGCTAATTGTGATGTTCCAGCAAATGATCTATATTGGGGTATGATTGGAATTGGTACAAATGCTACCCCAAGTGGAGATTATACACTTGTTGTTGGAAATAATGCAGAAACTCGTGCAGACGATAGTATTGCAATAGGGCGTAACGCATATGCTGGCGGCCTTCGTTCGGCGGCAATAGGTTATCAAGCTTCAACAAATGTAGATGACGAAATTCGCATTGGAGATGATAACGCTACAGTTGTTATGGCTTCTGGTAGCTTTTTGAATGGTGCAAGAATTGAAACCGGGGCACATATTAGATTTCCTGACAATACAATAATGAAGTCAAGTGGTGAATATAATTTTGCTATCGGTACAAATAATTTCAATAGACTTGCAGCAGGTGCTGATCATAATTTTGTTTTTGGCGACGGTGCTGGATCTGGATTAACAAGCGGCGACCACAATATTATATTTGGAAAAAATAATGGTCTTTCACTTGGCGGTGGTAGTCACAACATTCTGCTTGGAAGAGAAAATTTGGATTCTGCGACACCTGGCAGTGTTGCTGGTAACTACAATACTGTTTTTGGATATCGTTCATTAAGAGATTGTACAACGGCTAATTACAATTTCTGTGCTGGTAGAAGCAACTTGTTTAATTTTGTTACTGCAGAGCACAATATTGCAATTGGTGATTATGCCATGTATGAGGGTCAAGGTGTTTATACCGCGACTAATAATATTGCACTAGGTCAAAGAGCACATCAAAATTGTCGTGGTAGTGATTATAATATAGCTATTGGTTATTATGCTTTGAGTCAACAATGGAATGGTGATAACAATATAGCAGTTGGTCGTCGAGCACTTGGCAATTGGGGACAAGGTGGCGGTAGTAATATTGGAATTGGTTATGGAGCAGGAGATGGACCAACTAATGGTTCAAATAACATTTATATAGGAAATAGTGCTACATCTCCAGCTTATGTAGGTATAGGCAATGTGTTGACCATTGGAAATAATGCTGTTGGTAGTGGAAATTTCAATGTTGTAATTGGTTATGCCGCTGAAACACGAGCAGAAAATGCTATGGCAATTGGGCGCAATGCTTTTTCATATGGCCTTCGTTCTCTTGCTTTGGGCTATGGCGCACACATAGATCGTGATGAAGATGATATTATTCGTATTGGTGACGACAATGCAACAATGATTACTGCATCTGGCCGTTTCTTAAATGGGATGCAAGTTGGAGAAGGGTCGGTTCATATTTCTCCCGATTCAATTACAGCGCCAGCATGGAACATAAATGCCAATGGAGAAGCAAGTTTTGCTGGAATCAACATATCAACAGCTTCTGGGGATAGCTCACTTGATATCACTCAAAACAATGATGAGATTGGGTTAAGCATAACTCAAGCTGGAGAAGAACGTGGGCTGTACATTGATAAAACCACGGTTGGTGATTCGCATGCAATGCAAATTGAGAATGCTGGAAGTGGATCTGCACTTGATATAAATAACACTGGCGAAGGTTATGGTATTGACATTTCAAATGCCAGTGCAACAAAAGAAGCTATTAATATCGTTGCCGGTGAAGGTGGCGGAATAAAAATTAATAGTGGAAGTGACGGTACATCTTTAGAGTTCATTCATACTGGCGGTGGGTATGGCATCTATATGCAGAAGAGTGGTGGAACTGACCATTGTTTCTACATGAGCAATACAACTGTTGGTAATTGTATCAATATAAACAATCAAGGAAATAGCCATGTTCTTGATCTGGTAAAAACTGGTGCTGGCGCAGGGGATATGATTTATCTTCAGAACGCAGGTACTGGATGGGATTTACGGACAACAGATGAAAAGTGTACCATTGACAAACTGGGAACAATTACTGCACAGTCGGGATACTTTGTAAACGGAGTACAAATCGGGACCGGAACAGTACATATTTCTTCTGACTCAATAACGATAGCAGACAATCCTGTTGTGCCAGCGCGTGCGGTAGCAAGTGGTTGGACTGGTGATATGCCTGGTGTGGCTTCTGGAACTACAGCCGTTTTTGGTGATGAATATTATCACTTTGCAAGTGGTTATTTACGATATGGACACGATAATATTTGGGATAGAATTACTAATCCACTTTTGAGGTATTCTACTATATATGAAGATAATGCGTGGAACGGTCAATCTTTTGATTTGCCAGTTGCTGAACAATTTGAATATTATGTTTTTCATGAGGCAAGTGGAGGATCAGGTGGAACAGGTGTAAGTATTTCGCCGAGTGGTTTCCAGTCGTTCTTCCCACATGGGATTGTTTCTCAAGCACGTGCGACATACAGTGTGTCTGTTGAAGGTGACTCAGCTACAACACATGCTGTTGCATTGTTTAAAGATGATGTAGAAATACCTGGAACAAGATCATATTTCAGAAGTGCTACTGTACTCGATGTGTCAGCGAATATTATTATAGAACTGGGAAGTTTGGAACTTATTAGTTTGCGATTTGCAGCTTCTTCAAACAATAAGCCAGTTAAGGTTTGGAGTGCCCAAATGACGCTTCAAAATCTTGGATTTATAATATAGGAGTAAGTCATGGAAATTAGAACTAATGTGGCACTAATGAACGCGATTGCCAATGCAGAAGAGATTATTGAAATTCCTTCTGGAAAAATATTCGCATGTGATGCAATTGTTCATCCATGTAAACTTATTATACATGAGGGAGCAGCCGTATTTATAAATAGTGAGGCCATAAGATGCAACAAGGGCACATCCATATCTTTTCTTAATGGTTACACCGAGGAGGATTAAGTATGGCTCTTGTAGATGATTTAGTTTCTTACTGGAATATGGACGTTGCAGGCGCTACTGAGGTTGATCAACATGGTTCAAACAATCTCACCAAGTCTGGAACAATTACAAGCGTGACAGGTAAAATTGGCAATGCGCATTATCACACTGGGGCTAATTCAAGCAGATATGGTGTGACTATGGCCGCATCAACAGATTTGACATTTCACAATTATGATTTTTCTGTATCATTGTGGTTGCAGCGACAATCATGGGATTCTGCAAAATGGATAATAATTGGTGGTAGATGGCATCAGTATGTAACTGAACGAAGAACATGGAATTTGTTTGCGAATGCTGCTGGCGGGGATGCTGGACAGCTTATATTTATGACAGAAGATGAAAATGGTACACAGCATAGTGGAAAAGTAGATTCTGGTCATAAGATATTAGATGGTGATTGGCATCATATTGTTATCACATTTAATGCAACAACTAAACAGAAAATTATTTATGTTGATAACTCTGAAGGATACAATGGGACTGCTTCACATTCAGTAGATTTAAGAAACGATATTTCTTCTGAATTTTATGTTGGATACAAGGGCCAAAGCTTAAATCATGATGAATACATGGATGAAATGGCGGTATGGAAACGTGTACTTACTCCAGCAGAGGTTGAACAACTTTGGAATAATGGAGATGGAATAGATTATAACACAATAGCCGGAGATCAGTTTATTGAAGGTGAAGCACATATCACTTTGAGGGCTGGAGGATAATATGGCAACAGGCGTTGGGCTTATATCATATTGGGAAATGGAAGAGGCTGATGGTCAGGATCGTGTTGATTCGCACGGTTCAAATACAATGTCAAATATCGGCAATGTATTGCAAACTACTGGACACATCAACTATGGTGCTTTAACCAATCATGATGGTGTTGATTATTTAAAAATAGCAAATGCCGCACAGACAGGATTAGATTTTACTGGTAGCTTTTCTTTGCAATCTTGGTGGGCGTATGGAATTTTCAATTGGCGCTCATGTTTTTATTGGAGGGCCAATCACGTTGGCGTGTATTATAGACAAAATGGTAGTCCAGCATATAGACCGCTTTTTGTAACATATGGCTCTGGGCCTAGTGCTCATACCTTGGTGGCGGATACAAATATGCCAGGCGGTTTTAATCATTATGTTTTTACTTATGATTCTACTACAAAAGAAAAAATAATCTATTTGAATAATGTTGTTGACGGTCAGGCAACAGCTAGTCATAGTAATGCACTTAATAATAGTGGAAATGACGTTCATTTATTGACCAATCTTGATAGCTATACAGCACGAGCGTCTTTAGATGAAGTTGGAGTTTGGAATAAGTGTTTAACTCCTGCTGAGGTTGATTGGCTTTATAATGGTGGTACAGGACGTACATATTCTGAAGTCGCTGCAGACCTTGGAACAATAGATGGCGAAGCAACCATGAAAATTATCAATGGTCAAGTTCGTATAAGGAGATAAAATGTCACTATATCAGAATTTGATTGCTTATTATAAAATGAATGAGCCATCTGGAACAAGGGAAGATTCTCATGGGAATTATACTATGGTGGAATCTGGCGCGTTTCCAATTGCAAGTTCTGGTGGACATTTTGTAGATGGGGTAGATTTTTCTACTGCTACAAGCGGCAATATGGTTGTGCCAAATCAAGATTTTATTGACCCCACAAAGAATTTTACTATAGGGTTTTGGTCAAAGGTTAATGATTCAGGATATCTTATAATTTCTTGGAAGTCTCTTCCATCTAGGGGAATAAATTTAGAGCTTAGCAGTGGTTTCTTAATATTAAATGGATATGGGGCTTCACCATCTGTAACATGGTGGCAACATCCAGTTGGAACATGGGACGATTCTTATATAATGTTGACCTATAATGCATCTACACAAAAAGCTGAATTGTGGTTTGATGGAGTGAAAGTTATAGAAGATTTTTCATTTACATTTGATGCTCCTACTGGTCTTCCATTGCAAATAGGTGGTTATAATATAGGTCCAAGCACTATACTCGATGGTGTTATTGACGAATTAGCAATTTGGAACAGAACATTAACTGATGCAGAAGCTTTACAAATGTACAACGATGGTGCTGGGCTCCAATATGAAAAAATATCACAAAATCAACCCATATTTAAAATTACAAACAGGGGAATAGTGTAATGGCATTAAGCAATGGATTAGTTTATTATTGGGATTTTGAAAATTCTTATCCGGGTGGTCCGTGGATTGATAGAATCGCTGGTTTAACCTTGCAACAAACTGGAGGTACGGCCGTTGAATCTACAACTGGTAAATTTGGAAATGCTCCAAAATGGAATAAATCAGGTGTTACAGGAGAAACAACAACTGTCCCTATGACATTTGACAACATAACGATATCCATGTGGATAAAACCAAATCTCGGATACAATCAATATTGGTTAAAAGGTGGAACGCCGACACCTAATTTTTCTATTTTTGGTGGCGGTGGTGGACCAGCGACAATAGGATGTACATGGGCGACACGCGAAAGAACTTCTGGGTATTCGCACTCTCGTACATTTTCACTTCCTGTTGACGGAGAATGGCACCACTTTGTAGGTATTCATGATGGTACAACTGCAAGACGTGATGTGTGGATAGATGGAGTTTTGGTAAATCATCATAGCTATCAAGTTGGCGACTTGGCAAATGCCGCTACTATTTGGACAATGAGTCATGGAACATCGAGCATAGACCAATCTTATTATGACGAACTTGCTATTTGGAATCGTGGCTTAACACCAGAAGAAGTGTTGTCCTTATACAACAATGGTCAAGGAAAAACATATAACGTGGTGGCACTTGGCTATGGAGAACAGTCAACTTTTAAAACGCAATATATGCGTATTCAAATAAGGAATTAAAAATGTCATTAGCAAATGGATTACAATCTTGGTGGACATTTAATAATATTACTGATGGTTTACAAGATATGGTCGGCAATTATGATTTTACGGTGATTGGTACGCCGACAGAAATTACTGGTAAAGTTGGAAATGGTCTTGAAATCAATTCTGGATCAAATAGGCCGCTAATGGAATATGCAACACATGGTGGCGCATTGTTTGCTGCCGGTGGAAGTTTTTCGATTTCTGGTTGGATAAAACAATATGCCGGTAAGTATGCTCTTATAATGTACAAACAAACACACACACCATCTGATGATCGTGATATACATATTTATATTGAGCCTTCGCGCACATTTCGCTTTATTTCCAAGGGGCAAACAGATATAATATCAGCAGCAGCATGGCCATCTACTGATGTTTGGCATCATTTTGTATGTACATTTAGCGAAGCGAATCATAGAAAGCGTTGGTATCTTAATGGATCTTTATATAAAGAACAGGGCGTAGGCGCTGCACAAATTCAAGATAATGGATATGATTTTGCAATAGGTGCGATGAATAATGGGCAATACGCTGGCCAATTAATGGGGGCAGACCAAATTGCAATATGGAATCGTGAACTTGACCAATCAGACATTGATAGTTTATACAATAATGGAGATGGCGTGACGTATAATACTGGGGTTCTTGGATATGGGCAGCAATCAGTGCTCCGCGCAGAGTATATGAAAATACAGATAAGGAATTAAGATGGCGCTATATGAAGGATTAGAATCATATTTTAAAATGGGTGAACCTTCTGGAACAAGAGAGGATTCACACGGAGGTTTTTCTTTGGTAGAAGATGGAAATCCTTTGCCAAGTGCTCCTGGCAAATTTGGAGATGGGGCATTATTTCAACTTGCTTCTGGAACAGCGTTAAAAGAACCAACTGGATTTATTGGTAATCCAAGTGGTAGTTTTACTATTTCAGTTTGGCTACATAGTGATGATTTGTATTTGTCTAGTCAGTATATATTTGCATGTTATAACCAACTGAATAGTCGTGGAGTTTGGATGAGTACAATTTATTCCACTGGACTAGGTAAAAGATTCTTTTATTATGGTGGCAACTTAATTTCTGCATCAAATTGGTCAATTGTGGAACCTCGTGAATATTCACAGAAACATATTGTTGCTTCATTTGACACTGTTACAAAAAAAGGAAGTGCTTGGCATAATGGAGTTAAAGTATTAGATAATTTTGATTTAAATTTTGATTTTGCAAACGATAGTATGTATATAGGAAGTGCATTTGGGACTTCATTTAAGTACGATGGTGTCATAGATGAATTTGCCATGTGGAATAGAGTATTAACAGACAATGAAGCATCACAATTGTATAACGGCGGTGCTGGATTGCAATATGAAAAAGTGGCTAATAATAAGCCGATATTTAAAATTACAAATAGAGGAATAGTGTAATGGCTTCAAAAGATGATAGCTTACTACCGGCAGCAGGAAAGTATCTGACGCCAAATCTCAAGAACCAATACTATGAAGCAATTAGCCAAATAATTGCCGACATGGGGCGCGAGACGACCTTACACATGCAGCCTGCGGAGTCTGGCTGTCCAAACTGCAAGTTCCTTTCAATTGGCGATAGGGCGTTGAACGAATATAACACCTCAAATCCATTTGGGGCGGGGCCGTTGAATCAACCATTTCCTGACAACGTAAAATGTCCGGTATGTAAAGGGACTCATATTATTAAGACAACAAAGACTGCTGTTTGGCGAGCAACAATTGTCAAGAGCCCAGAAGATTATGAATACGATGTGCATGGCGTTGAGCCACAAAATGTTATCTTGACCAAGATGCTTTCTGAAGCATGGGAAGATGTTAATAATTGTATTCGTGCCACAATTGATGGCTTAGATTTTATTCGACTGTCTGAACCATACAAGCGTGGAATGGGAAATGAGCCTACTGATTTGAAGTTTGTAGAATGTTATTGGAAGAGAGTTAATTAATGCCCAAAGCGACGTACCCCCAACAATGGGACTTACAATTTGTTGCAGTCCTGCAAAAGAAAATTGGGGCAGCGGTGCGTCAACGCATTGGCAAATTTGTGGTGGACAAAGGAAAGCTTTTAGCCGCTGTTGACAACTTCCTTAAAAGATATCGAGAAAATCTGCGAGCAAGTAGTACGATACAACACCTTCAAATCCCATCATTAACAGGACCAATGGGAGGCTATACATCTAAATCTGCCGCCACGAGTAATCCACTTTGGGGTATGATCGGTATTCCTAAAAGTCGTATTAGTACAGTGACAGGGATCATAAGTAAAATAAGACTTGGAGATTTCGCAAATTTCAGAATACAAGAGACTTCTAAAGGCGTAAAAGGCTTTTTAGAAATAGATTTCGCCAATTTGAAGTTTGACGCAGATGCCCAGTATCACGATGGAAAGCATACGATATCCTGGGTTGATTTGGTGGAATATGGATTTGCAGCGCCTGGGTACTTGTATTTGCGGAAAAATGCCGGTCGTTCTGGATATGGCCTCATGGGGCAATCTGGGCCAACAGGTATTAATTTTGAGTTTGCTGGCACTCATGTATTTGAAGACACATTTTATGAGACACTTGCGCAGACTCCACCGGAAGATTTATTAGTTATGTCTATAGTTTTTACAGATTAGGATGGAAAAATGATAGGAATTGGACAAAGTTCTAATTTGCGGTACAATCTAAAACAATGGCTGGAGCTTAAGCTTCTTGACAATGGAATGTACGCACATGCAGAAATTGGCGATGTAAGCTACGCTGGCGATAGCAATGCCACATTACGCAAAGATGGTCAGTTTTTTGAATCGGTTGCCAATGAGTGGGTTTACGAAGAGGATGTGACAGTCCCTTCTGGATACACAGCACCCATAAGTGTAAGTGGCGTATGGGTTAATGGCACTTTTCATGCTGAGGATTCATCTCCATATTATCCAAAAGTAGATTATAAGCGCGGGAGAATCATATTTACGGGCACTGTTCCTGCTGCTTCAGATTTGGTGCAGGCCAATTTTACATATAAAGATGTTTCTGTAGATTTTGTGGATTCCGATAATTATAATTTCTTGATGTCAGAATATTTGCACAATCCAAGTTATGACTCAACAGACATATTTCCATCTGGTATAACACGGTTGCTGCCACTTGTTGTTGTCGATCTTCAAACGCGAGATCATGCGCCACGACAAATTGGTGGTGGAAAAATATTAAGTGAAAGAGTAAATTTCTGGGTGTATGCTGCAAGAGATTGGGAACGTGACGCAATCATGGATATAATCTTTGACGCAGCAAGAGAAACAACCGAAGGGGCAGATTATAACGATGTTCCTGAAATATTAAGTTTCTATGGAAGTAAGGCCGCCACCTATGAAAGCTATACCGATCTTGGTGCAAATTATCCTTGGGGCAGGATTTATTTCGATAAAATGTCAATTAGAAGCAGAGAATTATTAATAAAGTTGTATAAGGGACGGGTTGAAGGGTTAATAACTCTGTATCAAAATCCGTAACCGTATAATATATTGTAGGAAACAACCCCTAATTGCGTGCCTGGGGAAAAAATATTGTAAGGAGGTAAGCTGTGGCTAATAATAGAATTACTTATTCTACGGCACAGGTTGCTCTCAAGGACACTCGAAGACGTTTTACCCGTGTAATCGATGGTGCTGTGGCATCTGGAACATTGGACGGTCCAATTGGTACAGGCGATGCTACTATCACATTGCTCGCGGTTCCTGTTGAATGGCCAGATTCTGGTCAGGTTCGTATTGGCAGTGAGTATATTTACTACGCTGGCAAGACAGCCACAACTTTGACAGGCTGTGTGCGTGGAGATGGCAGTACAACTGCAGCTACCGGAGTGAATGGTCAAAACGTTGAGTTTAATGGTTGGGAAGTCCCAATGGGTATGCAGACAGCCAGTGTTAGCACAGCTTTCAACTTGGAAGACGTGTTCCACATTGGTCAGCTTGACTCATACGAGAACATTGAGGGTATTCCAGACATTGAAGTAACGCTTGAGCGTGTTCTTGATGGTACTAAGCCTCTTTGGTCTATGGTTACTGACCCAGATCAAACCACTCTTAAGGGCCGAACAGCCGACTTCACAGTTGACGTTGCAATCAATGTCTATCCTGATAGTCAGGACTCTGCAGTTGGAACACATGATTCGGTAGTTTACTGCTCTGGTATGTATGTGAGTGCAGTTTCTTACAACATGCCTGTTGACGGTAACTTTACTGAGAGTATTACTCTGGTTGGTAATGATAAGACATGGACGCTTACTACTGATCAGACTCCATCAGGGTATTTCTATACTGCTGATGAGTATGATGCAACAGTTGTTGGTGCCGGTGTACAGCGTACCGAGGATTTTGATGTTGCTGGTTCAACTCTACCTGCTGACCTTCCAAATGATGACCACATTCAGTCGATTGCGGTTTCTGCGGATGTTGGCCGTGAAGAGATTTATGAGCTTGGTAGCAAACGTCCTTATTACCGCGCTGTAACATTCCCATTGACAGTTACTACAACTTTTGAAGTTATTACTTCTGAGGGAGATAAGGTTGAAGCTTTATCCACAGTGGATAACTTGACGGATCGAGCAATCATCCTCAAGACACTTGGTGGGCTGACCATTGATCTTGGAACTAAGAACAAGATAAGTTCTGTAACATTCGGTGGGTTTGACGCTGGTGGTGGAAATGGTGCTGTGACAATGGAGTTCCAGAACTCTAACTCACTAACTATTACACATACCGCTGAGTAACTAAAGCTAACTATGCCCCTGCCACAAGGCGGGGGCTTTTTTTATAGCTGCTGAGAGCGACCACAAGACGCTGTAGTCGTATTATGAGTGTAGACACTCAAAGGTAAAGGAAAGGCAGGGAGGGAGCCACACAGGCTCTTTAAGGGCATGGATTCTGAGCAAGTCGAAAGACATATCAAAGAAATACTTTTTGGCAAGGCTATTGCAGATATTACCAATAGTGAAGGCCAAGAAGAAACTTACCTTATTAGGTCATTAACTGGCCGCGAAAATGTATTAGTAACATACATCCATGAAAAAGAATTAACCGATGGAAAGCGCCAGGGTCTATGCACCCAAGAAGAACTTAAAGAATTATATCTAAAATCAGGTACATGGACCAAAGAAGACGATGATAAAATGGAGAGCCTTAGCGTTGGTATCAAGAGACTTAATAATATGATACCCGACTTCCAGTACCGGCGTAATCGTCTGCGCCAAATAAAAAAGCGTATACAAACCGCACAGGAAGAACTAAACGAACTTCAAACTGCCCATCATAAATTATTTGTAAACTGTCTGGAATATAGAGCCCAGGAAGTAAAATTCAGGAAAATTGCTTTTTATTGCCTGGAAACAATAGATGAACAGCCGTTTTGGACTGCGGAGGAGTTTAATAATTTCACTGATTTCATCTTTGTGAATAACGTTGTGGAGGCATATCTGCGAACATTTATATTAAAAGAGTGTGATATTAGAGCGATAGCACGATCCCCTCAATGGAGATATAGATGGAATGGCGCTAAAAATGGTGCTGATTTGTTTGGAAAAGCCGCTGCAGAGTGGTCTGAGGCACAAAATGCTTTAATATATTGGAGTTTATATTATGATAATGTTTTCATGCAGCCAGAATTGCCAAGTCATATTGTAGACGATGATGCGGCACTGGACGCATGGATTGAAAAAGAATCGAAGAAAAGAGAGAAAGACGTATTAAATAGTAGAAAGTCTACGGCTTTTAGTAAAAAACATGGAGGTAATGGACTTCAGGAGGTTTTTGTATTTACAGACCGTGAAGATAAAGAGTCTATTGAAAAAATACAGGGCCTAAATGATCCTATTACAAGGGCTGGTTTAAGGCAAGAGCGTAAGGTACTTGAGGAAAAAGGCGAGGTGAGAGAATGGGAACTGAGAAAAGGCAAGTTCATAAAGCGCGACGAATAAGTGAGATAGAGCCTGCTACAGATAGATATTCTCATAAGTCAAAGGAATGGCTTAGGGATAGGCTTTATAAGGACATTAAGGGTGTATTCGTTGGTGCGTTAAGGGCAATAGAGACACGTCTTGGTAACGGATTTCCACAGTTTGAAGGTTTACGTAGTGAAATATTAGGAATTGGCAATGATGCTATTCGTGATATGCACTCTGCATTAGATACTGTTAATGTAGAATATGTACCAGAAACTGTTGGCGTTGAGTTTGGACAAAAGGACAAAGGTAAGGACGAGGAGTAAAAAATGGCACAGAAAACACTTATAGAATTTGAACATGAGAGCGTCAAGTATCACATCGTAGCTCCAACACAAGAGCAGTTGCTTCATATGGACATGGAATACAGGAAGGCATTTTCCAAAGCAGTCCGTGAGGGAATGATGACTGAATTTGAGGCCAAACGTACATTTGAGAAAAATGGGACTTGGACAGATGAGCACGAAAAGGAAGTTACCGGACTCCAAATGAAAATCGTTGCTCTTGAGCTTGATCTTGAAAAAACAAAAGATAATAAAAAGGGTCGTGAGATTGCATTCGAGATTATGGGATTGCGAAATAAACTCATGGACCTTGTGAATTATAAATCACGCATGATGAGCACATGCACAGCAGAAGGCTATGCGGAAACTGTCAAAATGGCAGCTTTTACTTATCAATGTGTTATGAATGAAGCTGGCAATCTTGTATTCCCAAACAAAAAGTCATTTTGTGAGGATGCTGATTCTGCATTGGCAGATAAGTGTTTTTCACATGCGCTTTTGGCAAACATGGGAATGACAGCAGAGGATATGGAGCTTAAGTTAAACGAGCGTGAGTGGCTTGAGGCAAATGGATATCTTGGAGACGAGGGCCAATTTACACAGAAATATTATGATGAACTCATTACAGAGAATGAAGTTGTCAAAAAGCCGGAAGAGAAGAAGGAAGAGACGCCAGCTAAGAAAAAGATAAAGAAAGCAGTAAAGAAGCAAACGCGAAAGCGGAGAACTAACAAGAAGGTTGAATAATGGCTGACGTACAGATACGACTTGGGATTAAGTTTCTTGATAGCGACATTGAAACATCTGCAATTACAAAGCAGGTTCAAGCAGCTATCAATGCAGCAATTGCCAAAACTAATCTCGCACAACTGAAAAAGAAGTTCGAGCAACTTAAAATAGATAGCGTTGGCGGTGGCCAACAGGGTGCTGCGAAGATAAATAAGGAAACCAAAGCACTAACTTCACACACCACTGCGATCAATAAAGATGCTAAGGCCACTAAAGGATTGGCAGACGCACGCATTAGAATGAGTAAAAGTCGCTCAGTAGATCCAAAAGAAGTGCAAGTATTGACTGCAGCAGACCAAAAGGTGCGAGAGCTTGGAAAAAGTTTTCAAAATGCTGGTGTGAGTTCAGCACTATTTGGTGTTCGCATTGCAGAAATTGGAAAACGATTTTCAGGATTCTTTGTGTGGACAACATTACTATTTAAGTTTATGGAAGCACTGCGTGCGACTTCGGACGCGATGAAAGAACTTGATAGCACTGCCGCAAGCTTAGCCAAGGTTTTAGGAGGAGAAACCGCAGAGTCAATCGACGCAATAACAAACGATCTTCTTGACCTTGCAGTTGATAGCCGACGAAGTTTTTCTGAAGTTTCTGACGCTATGACTGGTTTTGTAAGAACTGGTCTTAATGCTGAAGATGCGATGCGAGCAACACGAGCAGCAATGGATTTGCTCAATGTTTCCACTGTAGATTCTGTTACTGCCCAAAAACTATTGACAACAACTGTAAATGCTATGGGTGTTAGTTGGGAAGATGCACGTGATAAGGTAGCAGTTTTCTCACAGCTTGCTGATCAAAACGCAGTAGTCGTAAAAGATTTAGCACAAGGCTTTATTAGGGCCGGTGCGACAGCTAATGCATTCGGCATATCCACAGAGGAACTTGCTGCTATGATGGCAACCGTTGCTGGAACCACCCAGTTAGCAGCCAATAGAATTGGAACAGCATTCAAAACAATTCTTGTCAATACGGCTAAGAATAGACAGCGTATTATTGAACTAACTGCAGAATATACACGCAATGAAAAATCATTAACACAGTTAAATGCAGAAAATAACAGTGTAGCTAAAACACTTCAGTTTGTAGCAGGAGCATGGGACAAACTTGGCGACAGTCAAAGAACCGCTATTGGTCAGCTTGTTGGAGGAGCAAGACGCTTCACTGAGCTTTCTGCTTTGATGAGCAACAATGAGAAATTTTTAAACAATCTTAATGCTGCTCAAGAAAGAAGTGGAGAAGTACAGCGCAAAGCTACAATTGAAGCACAAACACTTGAAGCTGCACATAGAGCACTCGGTGTATCAATTGCTAAATTTGCTAAGCTTTTGCAAGATGTTGGAGCAACCTCTTTTTACAAGGAAACTGTAAACTTACTTTCTAATGTAATTGGAACAATAACAGGCGGAATCCAAGCTGTACAAGATTTTGCAAAAGGAATAGAAAGCTGGAGTCCATTTCTTGGTGGTGCATTAAGTTCATTTAGTGCCATAAAGAATTTGGTGTTAGTATTGTTTGCACAGGTATTATTGCCTCATATCAAAAAGGCTGCTGCTGGATTTTCAGCATTTTTAACAGCAAGCCAAGCTGGCATAAAAAAATTGATTGAAGCAGAAGGTGGTCGGATAGTCAATATCACACAAACAAATGCCAAATATGCACAACAAAACAAACTTATTGCTGATGGAAATAAACTATTACAACAGCGTAAAGCAACTGTAGATCCAGGCATGCTTGCAGGAGGATTAGCTGGACAACCTTCATCAGCACAATCAAGTCCTGGAGTATCCAAGCAAGTTAAAGCATTGGCAGCAGTGAGAAAAGCACAAACTGATAATTTCCAAATTGCTATCAACGATGTAACGAAGGGCCTTCAAAAATGGAGAGCGCCAAATGACGCAGTAATAAAGCAACAGCGTTCTATTGTGACATCTTTGAAAAATTTTGGATCTAATGTTAAAAGAATAGGGTCAAGAATTGCTACATTTGGTGGTAGGGTAAATAATATTACACAAAGTCCAGCATTTAAAATGGCATCTTGGGCTGTTTTGTTGCAAGCAACCGATGCTGTTAGCACCCAACTTAATCGTCTTTCTGAAATTGCAGAAGAAAATGGCAACACCACAACTAAAGCTACTGCAGATGCAACAAATGCAATATTAAAAACTACAGTACCAATGGCACTTTTTGGTCGCAAGGCCGCAATAGCAGGTGCCGCTATAGGCGCATTGCAATTCACCATACAGGCATGGCAACAAAGAGTAGAAGCACAGAATAGATTAAGAGACGAAGAAATTAAAGCCGCCAAAGCAGTTGTAAATCAACAAGAATTAATGGCTGCTGCAGCGCGAGATTTTACAATTGCTCAAGGTCTTGTTAGTCGCGGCCTTGCGGAATGGCAAGAGTTCGCTACTCCACAAGGGATAGAAAGACGTTTGGTATTTGATACAACAAAACTTCCTTTGCAGGTTTCTGTTGAAGTTTTGAAAGCCGGTGGCGTTGCTGCAATCAAACAAGAAATTAACGAACTGGTTAAACAAGCTGATCTACTTAAGGTTGAATGGGAGGAAGCATTCCAAGAATTAGAAGATGCCGAACCATTGGCCAAATCATTGCGTAAGGCTCTTGCTGATATTGGCAAAACTCAAGTTGATATTGATATAAGCCGTGCAGAAGATGCGCTTGGCAAAATGGATTCCGAGATTAAAACTTTTCTTGATGGAATACAAGAGGCTAATCGTGAACAATTTGAGATTTCATTCTTTGGTGGTGAAAATGTAAAAGATATGCAATTGCCATTTAATGAAATTGCTGAAATTACTGATAAGATTAATCGCGGTGTCATAGATGCATCACAAGCGATGGGTGAATGGAATAAAAATGTCAAAGTGTCAACTCCACAACTTAAACTCATGGAAGATGAGCTTGTGAGAATGGAAAAACAGGCACGTGACCTTACACAACAATTTAGTGACATTCAAACAAGTACACAAAATATTGGAAAAGATGGAATTAAGCTTGAAGTTGGAGATGTAGATAATATTTACAATGCTATTGATAATATATTAGAAGGTCAAAAACAAATTCAAGAAGGGTCACGTCTTACTGATACAGACGTGCAAAAATTGGCTGAAAGCTATAAGCAGATCGCAGAACTAACTGGGGATAAAATTCCAGACAATCTTTCCGATCATGTTAGAAAACTTGTTGAGGGTGCTGCTGGTGCAGATGCACTAAAAGATCGTATGGATGTTATTAATGCGATTACACAAAATTGGAATCAAGATTTAGAAGAGGCTTTGAAGACTGGTAAGCAACTTGCCGGTGTTAATGAAGCTATATCTAAATTTACAAAACGATATGAAGAGGCGCAAAAAGAAGCTAATAAAACTGGTGCCGATTTTGTTATCAATGCATTCAAGGCAGTTGAGTCCATCAAGCTTCGCAACAAGGCATTAGAAGAGTCATTGTCTCTACAACAGGAAGAGGCACGAGTTGCTCTTGAGTTACAGTTGCTACAGCAAGATATCGCGTTGTCTGCTGCGCTACAAGGTCAAAATATATCACAGTCCGAAAAGGCTATGATTAGCGCCAAGAAGGTTGTTACAGAAACTCGTGACGCAATGGTGAAAGCTGCACAAGCAGCAGAACAACTCAAACAACAAAATATCGAAGCGGCAAGAGCACAGGGGCTTGGCGAAAAAGAAATATCGCCTATAATTCGACAAATTGAATTAAGATTGAATGCTCAATTGACAGAACAATCCAAAGCAGCGATTGATGAACTTGGCAAGCTAATTCTTCAACGAACTGATGAGATTAAGCAACTTGAAATGTCTAGGTTTGATGTTGTCAAAACAGAATTAGAACAACTAAAGCAACTCGAAGCTGCACGAGGAGAAATTGGACGTAATATCACAGAGGCATTTTTGCAGTCTGCAGAGAAGGCTGGTATTAGTGACCAAGAAATTGCCGCTGTTCTAAACACTGGTGTTATTAAGGATCAGTTGGCAAATCTTAGTACAGAAATTACAAATCAGCTTAATAATGCATCAAAGGTTGAGCTTGCGTACACACTACAACGCATTAACGCAAATTCTAACGCCGAAACCAAAATGCTTCAAGCTGTTCGCAATAGAACAACAGACACAGTTAAAAGAGCCCAGCTTGCATCACAAATTATTCAGGCCGAAGAAAAGAAAAAGCAAGATACGGCTATTGCAGTAGCACAAGCTATGGAACGTAGTGTTGTTGATTCTTTCAGCAGAATGGAAGAGGCGGCACAAGGCGCTACAGACTCATTAAATAAGATGGTGTCTTTGCGAGCAGACATTCAAAATCTTGATAAGGAAATTACAAAGCTAAAGGCACAGATGAAAACAGTTGCTGTGCCAGAGGAATTGGCAAACCGTGCAGGCCGACGAGATTCTCTGGTTGCACAGAACGAACAGATACGAGCACAGATTGAGCATATCCGTGCCGTGCAGGCTGTAAACAATCAACTTAGAGAACAAAAGAAGGCTTTACAAGATGCACGCGATTCTGCCAACCAATACGTCATTGGAATAAAACGCGAACTGGGCTTAACCAAAACCTTGACTAACGCATTTGGACAGATTGCTATTGCCAGCGAGACTGCTGCAAATATGTTGATGTCTTCTGAAGATTCAATCGTTCGTGTTAGAACAGAAAGCGCCCAGGCATCACTTGATATTTTCAAGAGTGAGTATGATAAACTAAAGGGCTTTGGAGAATCACTGTTTACAGCAAGCCCCACACAAATTAGAAAGCTTGCACAGGCAAACGCTATTCTTCAAAATTCAACTGCAAGCATGTCTGATACCTTGGCACAAATGCCAGCACATTTGAGAGATGCGGCAGCACAGATTCTTAAGTTGCGATTTGGTGAGCAGGGCGAGGAGCTTGTTGCACGCGCAGGATTGGAACGTGCAGGTATAGATACTTCAGCACTCGATACATTAAAGAGTCAAGTTGTAACATCGGCACAGGCGGTTGCTAATGAGCAAATTCGCATGGTTGAGGAGCAGCAAAAGACAAATGAGGGAATAGACGGTATGGTTGGCAATATGGAACGCCAAATCCGTCAAAATGAACTTGAGATAAGAGAGTCTGAAGAAGCTGCACAAAAAATTGAAGAAATGAAAAATGCCACAGAGGAAAGTGGTCAAACATTAAAACAACAATTGAAGGATGCACAAGAGCGCAAAAAGTTCCTCCAGGGACAACTTGAGCAGGAGCAAAATACATATCGTTCCAATGTTGCAATCCTTGATAGTATTAATCCTGGCATGAGAGCCTTGGTTGAAGGAGTTCCAGAACAGATAGCAACAAATAAGGGAATCCTTGAAGGGATTAGTGAAAATACACGCACAATGAGTGAGTTGGCAAAAAGTCTCGGTGGATTGACAGAAAAGGGAATCCAGTCTGCAGAGGGTCCGATTGCCGACATAAGCAAGGTGGCACTGGACGACGAACTACTAATTCAAAAGCTTTCTGAAAATGCTAACGCAACTGCACCACTTGCTGCAGAAATTACAGCGTTACGATCTAATATCGATGCTTTTCAGCAAGCACAAATTAATCTTACAAATACTCAAGTTAATATGACAGAAGTTCTCAATGGAGTTCTTCAACAACTTGAGGAACAAAGATCACTAACTGAAGAGGAAGGTGCAGACGAAGCTATTAGTCAAGAAAAAATGAGAGACGCCGTTATTGAGGCGAATCGTCAGGTAATGGAAGAAACTCTTGTGCCCAATCAGCAAGCGATTGTTGAAAGCACCGCAAAATCAGCCGCACTTGATGAAACGTCTGCTACAAATTCTGAGGTTATTGCACAACAGACAACAGAAAGTGCTGCCAAATTGGCATCCATTGAGACAACATCCAGAACAACATCAGAAAATCTTGCAAAGAATCTTGTGCATGCCGAAAATATGGCGAAAACAAACCTAAAGGTTCAGGAAAATACTGCTGCGGCCACACGGGCTATTGAAAATCTAGCAGGAGGCTCTTCGCTTGGTCGAGTTGTTGCGAGTATTGATGCGGTAGCAAGGGCAGTGGCGGCATTAAATATTAAGATTAATGTTACCGTAAAGAACATAACTAATAAATATAGTGGTGGAAGTAACCGGGCAACTGGTTTGACAATGCCAGAAATGGGCAATTTGGTTGCTGCTGCAAAACGAGAGAAAGCAAAAATGCCAGCGGGATCTGAATTAGTTCTTGCTAATAGTTCTGAATTGGTCATGACACCACAACAGGCGGCCAAGGTATTTGGACAGGTTAATATTCCTGATACCACAGTTAGGTCGTCACGTAAGTCGATTGAAAGAACAAGTCAACCTGGAAGCAATGGTAGTTTGCGGTTAGAGGGGGCTGAGAGCGTCCCTGCGCTCTTGAAAAAGATAGAAGCACTCATGGGTCAACAGAAAGAGCTAATGGATCTGGCAGGCGATAAGAAGCTTTTCAAGCAAGAGCAGAATATAAAGATCGATGTCGGTGGAAAGAGAGAGTTGACTGTTAAGGGTGTTGCGGAAATGGGACAAGCACTTGAGCAAATATTCAAGCGCAATATGGCAAAGATTACTTCTAAGGCTGAGTCTGCTGCGTTGCAGGCTACCTTGAACCACATTATTCGTAGGTTAAAAGAAGCAGGAATTGACGGAGTATAAAGATGGCAACAGCATCACGAATGTTCTATGGCAATTATGAGTTTGTGCCTGCGCCACTCATCACAAAAACTATAGAGAATAATTTTGACGCTCAAGAAAATTTAATATTCACTGGCGTTACATATTCTCTTGCTGGATACTTGATTTATAAGCCTGGCGACTTTGGCAGCCTTATGGATCTACGGCAAGAAATGGAAATTGCACTCGCAAGCGGCAATCAGCAATTTGTCGTAGAGTATAACGACGTTCCATTGATGTCTGGATATCCAACAGTTAATAGCGTGTCTTTTGAAGAGGGCGTCTGGGTTGACAAGATTCCATATACAATCGAAATGTATGAGAAAGAGTCTGCTGGCTCAATAAGTGGCATTGAGACTTATGATGAATCCTGGAGTTTTACAGAAAATGAGGATCTAAAGACTATTACTGTTGAGCACACAGTTAATGCCCAAGGTATTAATACTGCCGGACAGAATGCTTTAGAAAATGCAAAGATTTATGTTTTAGATCAAGTTGGTTACGATGGTGTGCCTTCATTTTTGCCTGCTTTTTGTGAAGGATCTGGAGCACTGGTTGCATATGAAACATATCGTTCTGAAAACGCCAATGAAGTTGACGGAACATATGAAATAACAGAAACTTTTATATTGTCATCTGGCGCATATCGGCATACGGTTTCCAGTAGTTTTGATTCAGATGAAGATGGTAATATTACCGTTACAATTGATGGCAATATTGAGGGGCTTGGTCGAAGTACATTAAAATTTGATAATGCGGTAAATGGCTGGAACGCGATAAAAAACAATGTGTTGGCTCATGCTTCTGGTGTATATCTTCGCTATGGAGGATTGCTGGAGCTACCATCATTACCAAATACATATAGCGTTGCTGAGAATCAACAACTCGGAACTATAGACTATAGCTATGGTTATGAAGATGATATTGATATTCTTCCATCTGGTATTACTGAATTTGAGATGTCAAAAGATATAACAGAGCCAGTGGAAGTGTTTGCTTCTCATACAATTGTCAATAAAATAGACGGCCCAGTGGTTCAGGATCTTGGCACATCGACTGAAGGAACTGTCACAGTGGCAGGCAAAGCGGTCAAAAAGCCTGATTATCCGCTGGCAGACCTAAAAACATATATAAACGAACGGATTGAAGAAGTAGCCCCAACAGGCTATGGAACAAGTTACAGAGTAAGCCAAAAGTCGTATAATATTGATGAGACAGAGAATATTGTTGAGTTCAGTATTGAGTGGACGTTCACCGCACCGGCTTACAGCAGCTATCTAACGTATCTATAGGAGTGAATAATGGGAGCACCTATTACACATTTCATACAGTATTCGGTTAAAGCACCAAGCCCAAGCGGTTTTAGGAATATTTCTGCAAGCGGCTATAAGATACTGGATGTAAGTCCAAGCGGAGAATTAAACTACGGAGATTTGAATAATGGGAGTGGCGTTGTAGTCACTACACCAACAAAATGTGCCGTATGGGTTATAGACAGCATGGAAGATGCTACCGAACAAATTTTCGACATGAAGTTCTGGTTAAGTTCTATTACTGACTTTGTTGGACGAGGAACCGATTATAACGTATGGTTCAATCAACAAATGAATACAGCTTGGCAGTCTGGGTTGCAAATAGACAAAGATGATGGTGTGTTTACACCGACTTCGCTACCAAGCGCACAAAATCTTCTTAGCTCAAGTGGTTTAACTACAATTGAAAGTGCTGGAAATGATGCTGATTGTTCTCAGTACATTTATTTGAGCGTGTCTGTTGATCCAGATACGCCAGTTGGAGTTTACGGTGGGGCTGGAGTTGGTGGTTTTCGATATAGAGTAACATATAAATATCTATAAGGTGTAGGCATGGGTTACGGTGGAAAAATATTAGCAGCTATGGGAGCAGGTGGTTATGATACTGTCCCTGCAAATCCAGACTATAGAGGTTTTGGTCCCAAGAATCCATTTTTGATTTTTATTGGTCCAAGCGGAAATGTATGTCGTGCTCCATATCCAGGTGCTACCATTATAGATTACGGTGGCAGTGCTGGCGCGAGTCAACAAGTTTATCCTGATTCATGGCAAGGATGGCAAAATATTGGCGTGAATTGTTTGTCTTGGGGTGGAAATGAATTAATTTTCACACAAGTTCATAGATATGGTACTGGTTATTTTGGCAACATATACTATACAGCATTTTGTCCATATGGAGGATTAGACAGATTAGAAACAGCTTTTGCCGGTGATGCGCTTACAAACGATCCAGCCATAGTTGGTAATAGAAGTCTTGGTCCTACTTATCCTGGGAATTGGGGAAATCCATATCCTTGCTGGGTTCAAGATGGATACTATAAAAAAATAGGACGTTCAGATTTTGGCAACTATACTCGTTGTGGATCAACTATTACTATATGTGACATGGGACATTTCGTTGATTATATACCATACTCATTTTCACAATTACAAACATTTACAGCATATACTCGTGGATTTCTATATGGTGTTCAACATACAAAATTTTGGACTGCAGACGAATTGGCTCCTTATGGGCAATCTGCTGTTTACACATCTGGTTATTTGAGTTTGTTTCATGGCTTTACTCATGCCTCACAACAAGGTGGTACGAGTAATGAATATACTGGTGGGACAGCACATCAATTTGCTCTTGATGCAACAAGTAGCTTAGATACTGCGAGATATAGTATTCAACATCAAACTGTTTATAAGCATGGTAGAATTTATATTGTAGCAGAAACTTTAATAGGTGTAACGACACCAGCTACAATTTGTGGATATGGATTTGTGCCATTGTTAAAAGAAGGTTCTGTTGATATTGAAGTCAGAGCAGGAGAATATGTAAATCATCAACCTTCCATAGCTGGTAATTGGACAACTGGCGCGGCATATAAAGCACCTATTGATTATAACCAAAGGCTTTTACTACTTACCAATTATGGTAAATTATATGAAATAGTCGATGGAGAAGTGGTGCTTATAAACGATGTTGTTGCAAACACTTCACTAACATCTCAAGCTTCTGGCATTTATGGTGGTAGATTCACCGACGACCCAGATAGTGTTAATGGATACAAGTGCTATGGTGTTGAGCTTAATGATACACTACATTTATTCTTGAATTATCGAAGGGCAGACGGCAATGCTGGAATAGCCTGGTTGAAATCATCAGATTTATCTTCATTTGTAGATAACTCTGCTTCATTGCCAAATAGTGGGATTGTTCCACCATCAGGCATGACAACTAATGAATATTTGGGTAAAATAGGGACATATAAATTTTCTGGCTATAATAATTTTGATACTGTTTTAAATGGACAACCATCTGGAACAACTGGACCAGCAGTACCATGTCAACCATCTGGATGGTTGCAAGCAAGTGGAATAGAACCTATTTGGCAGGGGTCAGGAACATTTTATGACTGCGACTATGATCTATCTCCAGATCAATGGGATGTTCCAATGTATTATGATGTACAAACAAAATTCTTGTATCCCACACAGACAAAAGAGCCAATTGCTTTTATTCCGAGTGGTTTGCAACCGAGTGGAACTAAATTTGAAGGTTGGAGATGGAATGGTGTTCATAATTACCACGTTTTTGGATACAAGGATCAAATTGAAGAAAAGGTTCATTTGTTCTTTTCTGAAGATGTACTTTATAATGATGAAGGCGATGCTTCTTTGTTGAGCCAAGACCCTCCATCTCAAGTTTTGTATTATACCCTTGATTCAAATGAAAATTGGGAATTCAAAAATCAATTTAGGTGTAAGCGTATTTCTTGGTTGGAACCAACGGATATGCACGAACCTTCAATATTGCTACCTTCTGGCAGTGTGGTAAAGCGATTCCCATATGAAGATAGATTAAACAGAGTCGTATATCAGCCAGTACGAATATATGATTGGCCATTTTTTGATTCTGTGGATTTAGAAGTGCAATATACTACTGATTATGGTCTTACATGGAGTAATGCAACACCTCACACAACGCTTTCAGATTCAATGAGTAATATTGACACAGGATCACTTTCGACAGATCCCTCTGGAATAATTGGTGTTGAAAAAATGTTCGCATGGGATTATACTTCTGATGTCGGTGGTGGTCGCGTAGATCACGTACAATTCCGTTTTAGAGCAATAGGATAAACAATGATAAAGATAGCACAAAGATGCAACGATAAAATCCTTATTCTTGATGGGGCAGTGCCTAAAATGCTCTCACAATGGACAAGGAAAAATCGAACACAAGATGTTATAGATAAGCAATATAATCCAGATTGGCTTGTCAAAATTGGTGAAGGCGGAAGTCCGTTCAGTATGGCACCAGAATATATGTTCAATCATTCATCCAATGGCAGGTTTTCATTACCACCAGGCGCATTTTTAAATGAAAGAGGTATGGCACTTCTTGGCAAAAGGCTATACACAACCCATAGTCACTCGCAGTACATTTCATCTCCACCATTTAACGATGAAATATTGGCTGGTAATTACAAGATGATAGAATGGGATGGAGCAGACGAGGCGATTAGTGATGATGCATGGCCAAGTGGTACTGGCGGAAGAATAGTTTGGGGATATAGTTATCGAGATCAGGCTTGGTTGACTTATCCGTTTGGTTTTATTGTTGCTGGAATGGATATTGGCCTAATAGAACATAATGGAAATATTTTTGGAATAGGGTGTGTAAAACGACATTCATTTTCTTATGAAGGATTTATTGATTCCGTTCAAGAAGATCCTGTTTTAACAAACGGCGAAGCAATGAAAATTGTTGGGCGGGAAACTTGGAATCCTGGTGTGTCAAATAGTCAAATTCCATTTTATTACACATTCTTGTATAACCCACGAGCTAATAATGGAAGCGGCCTTACAACATTCAACATTTATCAAAGTGGAACGTATCCAACAACAAATGGTCGTCATGGTGAATTTAATATGCCAACATGGACAGACTATTGGACAACTGGACAAGGTATATTGACAGATGCTCCGTGGTATAATGCCAATATTTTAGACATCGAAGAACATCAAGGAAAAATATATGCCACTTCTGCCTTTCACTTGATACAGTGTGGGAGTGGACATGGCGACATGAAAATTCTTGATTCTACTATTGATACAGCATATGATCCGACTCCAAAATGGTTATGCAAATATAATGGCAAACTATACATGCACAATGCTAAGGGTGTTGTTTCTGAGATTATTCCTAATGCAACAAAAACAGATGTTACAATTAGCGGAGTTACTGATCTATCTTATATAGCACCATTGACTATGCGTTATGGCGGATTGCATGCGCGAGAATGGGGAATAGATCGTTCGACCAAAAATGCTTTCTTTGAGCACAATGGCGAGTTGCATGTTATGTTTGGAGCAAGTTCTGGAACATACCACTTTGCTTCTTCGGGCAGTTTGGAAACATGGGAAAATCGAACTGATGACTTGCCAACACTTATGAAACAACGACCAGGCAATGTATACACAATATCTGATCCACAAGACAATACTTTGCGCGTAGTATACCAAACCATGTCAGATCAAGGTGCTATAGGTTTTACGACCTTTGGAGATAAGTCTGCTGGAATAGGACATCAATATCGATATGATACACATGCAAGAACGTGGACAAAATTTGGATGGTTTCCATATCCTTCATACCACGCTGGTAGTGAACTTGTTGGATTTGATTACGAAGGACCATATGTTGGATTGCCATCTGGTGTAAATTATCCTGTAAGTGGTATTCCCACTACTGATGATACTGATATTACTCCTGCTGTATACAAATGTCGTGATTATGCAGTAGTAGATTTTCAACTGTTTGATCACTTGAGTAGAGATTTAGATGTTAGAATACAATTCTCATTAGACGATGGTTCTAATTGGCAAGATTGTTATCGTTTTAAGAATTACGAAACGCTACAATATATGGGCGATCCAATAACTAACTTGTCAGCTTCTCCTTCTGGAGAATGGCATACATTTTATTGGGATTTTGTAAAGAGCATTGGTTACAATGTTGAATATCCATACACAAAGCTGCGGATTATTCCGAGCGTTAGCAATATATAGGAGACGCAATGAATAGATATGGTCTATGGCGAGAATCAATGCCGACTGCATTGAATTATAAACATGGTCCTGCATTTGAGACAAGATCATTTGCTATGCCTCACGTATACATTGTACCAGAATTATATATTTGGAATTTGGAAAAAAGTGACCCGACTGGATCACGACATATCCAAAGTCATGAATCATTTATGGGCGTTGTTGGAAGTGGCATGGGAACACTTAACGACCAAATTATTGTGCCGTTAGATTTCAACGATGTAAATATTAGTTATGGTAGTGGTATAAGTGATACAAGATGTATGACACTGCGAGTTGCGTCACAGGAATGCTGGCAAACACGTATCACTCATATGAGAGTGTGGTTATCTGACACAAGCGATTTTCTAATCAAAGATTTTAAAGTCGGATATCGCCACTATCAAGATTGGCGACCAACAGAAACATTCTCATGGCAAGATTGTTTTGACGAGGCTTTGGGAACAACAGTGCCATCTTTACAGAACTTATATCGTCAAGATGGTGGATTGACCATACATGCGTCTGGAGATGCTGATGTGTCAGAATTTATGTATTTTGCAATGGCGGCAAGTGGGACGGTGCTACCTGGCGAATATGGTGGGAAGTATACGAGGGGATTCAGAATCCGCATTACTTATTCACTTGACAACATCTATTCGCTATTCGACTAGGAGAATATAATGGCTGGTGTAAATCAATCTGGAATTTATATTGATCAAGTTATTGGAAATTTGCGTCCAAAAGTAGTTTGTATGCAAATAGATCCAAATGCGGTTTTAGGTCCACAATCTTGGAATATAGTGTTGCCTTCTGGCCACTCAGACGTTGAACAACTTGCAGGCTCTTGTCCTGCGATATCGATAGAGCCATCTGGATTTATTAATTTTGGTTCTGGAGTTAATGTGCATACGTCACAATGGACATCAAGAACGGCTGCTTTTATATTTATGCCGAAATGGGACGATGGACAACAGGTATCCACGGATATTACGCTTTTTAACATGAAATTGTGGATGGACAACACTACAGCGTTTAGTGGGTTGCGTGCCAGTGGCTTAAATCCGTATATACAGATGTTGCCCAGTGGTGAATGGGTGAGGAATCTTGTCCTGCCAAGTGGGGCTTACGGAGCATTTGAAGTACCCTCTGGATTGCCAGATACACCTAATATTTCAAGAATTGACGGTGTGCCGTGGTTAAGCGGAGTGGGATTTGAAAGAACGCAAATTATTTATTCTTCTATTATTTTACCGGAAGGGACGTATCCGGTAGGACGATATGGCGGATTAGGACTTACTGATTTGCATTGGCGTTTCACGTATGATTGGGCCAGTGAATTTTCACACATACATATTGGAACTGGTTCTGGAACACATACGGATTATTAGGAGGACGTATGAACAAGACTTTTTCTACTCATGTTGAGCGAATCGAAGGTGTAGACTATTTGCATATTACAAACTTAATAGCTACATTGACGAATGAAGAAAAAAAATTCCAGGTCAAACTTCCAAAAGGCACCGAGCCTCTTGTTTTTTTCACAGCGACTACTGGAATGATAGAAACAATAGGCAATATGGAAGGTGAGGACGCAGCAATAGGATATGCTTTCGGAGAATCGAGACATCGATTTAGAGTAAGAAATCCAATGGGATTAAAAGACAAGGCACGGGTATATATAACCGAACATTTGAGACTAGATGGACATCCTGAGTATCTTGTCACTACTCATAAAATTGCACAGGGAGCCAACAATTTCGTTAGTGTAGGATACATAGAAAATGGAAAACGGGTTGCGAAATTGATTATAGATATTATTACTGGCGAACATAAATGGCTGACTTAAATGCTTGGTGGAATACAGATTGGCAAGGTAGAAGTGTAATAAATACACCGCTTAATGGTTCTCCACACCAGAGCGGAGTACACTTTGTCAGATTGGATGCTGATTTAGCAACTTTGATTAGTCAAGAATTGTTAAGATCAGATTACGCAGATTTGAGGGTTGTCTGTCAAAAACCTACGCACAATATTAATGTGCCGCTTTATGTAGCTGACGGACCAACTCCAAATAGAGTTTTCTTTGCGATACAACATGACGCTGGGGCGAATGAAAATATTTCTCATCCAGATAACGGTATTTACTATTTGTATTATGGCAACGGTGCTTCATATACCTCCGAACAATCAGATGATTATTTGAATATTAACTTTCCAAAGGCACCATATAGCTGCCACCCAAGCGGACATGAAACTGCGTATGGAACTTATCTTGACAAACACTTTCTTAGGCTATCTGATTCACCAGCAAGCCACAATGGAATATTTGAGGACTGCACTAATCATGGCAGTGGTATAAGTCGTCATCATCAAAACATCCAGCCAGGACATTCTGGCATATTAGACCAATCAACATATTTTGATCCAACTTATACAAGTGAGGTTAGTGGTTCTTTTATTGAAATTCCACAGAATGAACATAATCACTGGGGCCATCCTTCAGGCAATTGGTCTGTAGATTTTTGGGTTTACCCAATGCCTCATGGTTCTGTTTTTTATCCAACACATAATATATTTTGTAAATTGAAACAAGCTACTCCAGTCGCAGAACAAGAAAAAATGGTTTACGTTTGGTGGGGTCACTCACTTGCTGGTGTTGGTAGCTACAGAACAGAAGCAAACTGTTTGTTTACGTCACAACGTGAATTAAGACAACAAGTCAATACTGGCTATATTCCAATGCAGACATGGCGTCATTTTAGAATGTCATATCGAACTGGTGGAGGATATCTACATAGCAAAATTCATATTTATATGGATGGCGAATTGGTCAATGCGCTTTCTATTAGTGACAACACAAATAATGTTGCAGAAGATACGACGTTTTTTGCAGGCGATCCTACTTCTTGTTGGCTTGGAAGATTGGCCGACAATACAGCATTTAATAATGCTGGAACATTCTTTAAGGGATACCTGGAGCAATTTAGATATAGTACCTTTGTGTTGCCTGCTATTAGTGGTACGGGCGCAGATGAATTATATATGTGTAGACCAGATTGGATAGACAATCAATATATTGGATATCTTGGAACAACAACTTTATACAATCAACAATCAGGAATAGTTGGCGGCGCAGTTTTGTCTGAATCTCCGTATTCAGAACAGTCTGGATTTGTTGGAGCCTATGTGCTTGGACGTATGGGTCAAGACAATTCTGTTGGTGGACATGTATGGGCTCTTAGTCCCGTTCAATCTGGATTTATGGGTGGTATTGCATTTTGTTTAGCTGAAGCGAGCGGAACATTTGGTGGTATTAGCCTTGGAAGTTATGGTGATATTGATTTACACTCAATTGAAAGTCTAAATAGAGGATTGATAAAAGCAAATAATGAAATTGTGCCAGATCAAGCATTTGGAGCAAATTCATTGTTGACCTTATACGGACAAGCTACAGACGAGTTTGATGCAACAGTAACTGTTCAATCAGAAAATCATGAGCTTTTCGACGGAAGAATGAACATAACAAAGATTCAATTAAATCCATATGTGGAGATTATCGAAGAGACAAGTGATTATGACGGCTATAATTTGCCAGCTACCTATACAATAGCTGCTTCGGGTAGAGCATATAGTAATCAAAATCAACCATATAGCAGTGGCATTCATTCTGTAACAATAATTTGGGGAGATAACGATTATACTGATATCACAAATCCTGTTACAAGTGGAGACGTGTGGAGCGCAACACATACCTATTCTCATAGTGGAGTTTATAAACCAATTGTTATTGTTAAGGATAGCTATGGTCGTGCAGGAAGTGCAAATGCTGATTTGAATTTGGCTTCTGGATTAACCCTTGATGAAATTCCTGGAGTATCATTAAGTGGGCTACCACGCACTGGATATGTTCCTAATCAGTTAGCGGTTGATTTGACTGCTGCTACATCTGGTGTTGTTGGATCACATACACTATATTGGGACTATGGAAATGGAATTACACAATACAACAATGCTGTTGCACAAATCGCATACTATGCAATGCCAGGCAATTATACACCTTGGATAAGACTTGAGGATTCAAGAGGTATCTATGTTTGTGATACTTTGAAAATAGGATACAATAGGTAGGAGTAACAATGAGTGTTCAGAATATTATAATGTACAAGCACGGTGATGCGGTTCCAATTTATCGTGGAACACCAGGAGCACAATTGCCAAAAACAACATATGCGGGTGGATATTACACCGATCAATATTATGCACACGATGCTCGTATCTATCACAAGCCTTGTGCTTGGTTTAAAGGACGCCTATGGACTACGACAATGACAAGTTGGAGAGTGTGGCAGGCTAGTAGATGGAATAGTGAATCAGAAACTTGGACTGTTCTTACAGGAAGTATGACTAAAGCAGTTACTAGTCGTCCAACATCTCAGCCGTTATTTTTACCATATGGCAATAATTGTTATGTTTTTTATATGGAAAATGAAAATGTAACGGGAGCTACAAATTACAATACGGTTCGTTATGGATATTTTACAGGAGAGGACACTACTTTAACTGACACTGGGGCAACAAATCAATGGGCGTTGGAATTCGATAGAACCTATAGTACAAGTATGCAGTGTTGTGCGTTTCTGTGTGATGCGGTTGCTCACAAAGGAGCAATTTATGTTTGTTCGGAACATTTCATTGTTAAAATGGTTCCACCAACAGGAGTCTTAACACAAGTTTGGGTAATTCCAGAAACTGGTGCTGCTGGCAATCCAGAAGTTGATCAAGGATGCGCCAGAAGTTTTGTCCAGTTTAACGAAGGCACTACGAACGGTCTTTTGTGTCTTGGAGCAGACGGGAAACTTTTGGATGTAGAATCTGCACAAGCAACCGAAATTGCAGACCTAACAGATACTGTACCAAATATTTATGATGGATGGTTTGGATCTACCGTTAATGCAGATGCTGGAGAAGTAGCTGGTCATGGATGTTATATTTGCAATCATGAAGGCTCGCTATATGCATTTCTAAACGCAAGTGGAGTTGGAGCAAGTGCAAGCGGCGTTGTAATGTTGAAAAGTACAAATTCTGTTGATTGGACTAATGTAACAGAATATTTACCATCTGCTATTAGTTCTGCCTATCATCACATTAAGGGATGTGTTGATCCGAATGGCGAGCATAGACTTTTCTTTGTCAATAAAACTACCGATACTGGATCAGAATATACTTTTGCTGGAGCACCCAATCCATATGGCACAGCACTAAGCGGCCTTGGTGGAGGTGGTGGCTATGGACAATTAGGATATCAATATTTTAGTCCAGATGCACCAGACGTTGAATCCAGTGGAACATACACAATAGACGGAACAAAAATTACTTTTGATTATGCGATTTATAGAGAAGCAATTGGATCTGGCGTAACAGTTGTTCCAGAATACTCTACTGATGGTGGAGCAACATGGAATGTAGCAACCAGAAAAGCTGGAGAAGGAGACAACACAACAGCACTTGGAATGGATGATGTTTTAACAAGTCCTCCTGGAAGTGGATATCAGTTTGTATGGGATTGGGCAACTGATTTAGGCGTAGGAGAACATAATGGTGTCATGTTTAGAATGCATGGTTATAACACCGAACTATAAGGTAGAGGTAAGGTATGCCAATAGGTGAGAGTGGAGTATTAGGCGCACCATTCGAAAGTGTGCTGATCTTTCCGGCTTTAGGCCGTTATGAAGTGGGTGATTCTCACTCTCCAATCACAGTGCATATTCGTCCGTACAACGTTGGCGAGTCTTTGATTTGGCCAGTGACTATGGACCTTGAGTATTCTGGTGAGGCTGGAGATTGGTGGGATACTCGCTGGGCATTTAGACAAATGCTTGCGACACCCCTTGGTTATCCAGATAGAAAGCCAGATCACGATGATATCCAAACCGAAAATAAAGACAACGCAATTTGTGGTCCATACACATCAGGTATCAATTATCTCGGCTTTACCGTTGATCTACAAAACCTAAAAGCACTTGGGTATATTCAAGGTGATAGCTTTGAAGATGTTAGAATTATATTCACAAGTGGCGTTGGTGCTTCTTATCGACATTGGAATCTTCCATATAAGATAACTGAACTAAAAAATCAACACAAAATATACTTTCAGGTTGTAAATGACATTCCTGTTGGAATAGACATAAGCAAACAACTTGGCAATATTGGTTGGGGATACTATATTTATTTCGGCAATCCAAGTGGGGAAACTTTAAATCCGCCAAGTGGCACATATACCAACTACAATTTTCCACAGGCTCCGTACACACCTGCATCTGGCTACAATCCAAATGGTGCAACGTCTGGATTTTATGATAGATTTTTATATCTACTCAATGATGATCCTGCTGTTGGAAATTGGTATGATTTTTATGACAAGACTGAGCGCACAACAGGACAAGCAAATAATACATGGAATGCGGCGACATCAGAAAATGAAGACAATTCACTTGATAAAGGGTGGGTTGATTTAGACGCTCATGGTAGTGGCACATATCCATACTTTGCCAAACTGGATGCTGCGATTCATGTTCATGGCGTAGACGCAAGCTATGATCCAGATCAATATTCTTACATTGAAGCCACTGGTGAAAATTGGACAATCCCAAGTGGAAATTGGTGTATTGATTTTTGGGTGCGCGATGTGGGCAGTCAACCTTCTGGTAGACTCTTCTCGAAAAAATTTGATGAATCAAGTGATGAATTAGTTGTGCAATATTCTTCTGGTGTGTCGCCAGATTTACAAGTGCTTTATTATTGGAATGGACCAGGCAATGAGGTAGAAGATGTAACAATCCCTATCGACTCCACCTGGAAAACAAATAACTGGAATCATGTAAGAATAGCATACATGGACGGACTTGGCGGGGAGAGCACAATAGTAGCTTACATCAACGGTGTTTTCAAAAAGGCCGGAAATGCAATAAGTAGCACATTGGCGTACCATTCGACAAATCAACCTGGGACGTGCAGATTTTGCGGCGGGAATACTATTTCTCCTGATTATTACACAAAGGCATACTTTGAACAATTTCGTTTTTCGACATTTCCATTCTTTGCTGCTGTTGGTCAAGCAAGTGGAAACATTTGTCCACCAGACTTTGTTACAAACGAGTATATGATTAAGCTTGACTATCTTGAAGGATATGCAACTGTAGAAAATTCAAGTAATATTGGTGGATATATATTAAGTCATGCTCAAACATCTGGTTCTATCGGCGGAATATCTGAAGCTGTGCATGGAGAAACTTCAGGCTCTATTGGTGGTTGGGCTGAAGGTGTTTTTGGCAGTCAAAATATTAACGTCGGTGGATATGTATATGCCCCAATGCCAGTATCTGGTTTTATTGGATGTTGGGTAGAAGGTATCAAGGGTGGTCAAAATAATGCTGTTGGTGGAATCATGTATTCCGATGCACCATCGTCTTCTGGAGACATTGGTGGCGCAACACTCGCTGAGGCCCCATCTGTAACTGGAGATATTGGCGGATATATGTTAGGTGATGCCGCCTATGACTTTGTTGGCATTGGTGGGTATGTAGATGCGCTTAGAAAGCATGATGCTTCTGGCATGATGGGTGGCGTAGCGTTTGCAGCCGCTGGAAGCGAAGAGGAGCACGTTGGAGGGTTTACCATAGGTACGTGGAGCATTGAGGGCAATTCGATTGTAGAGGCGCTTACACGGGCTCTCAGCAAGGGTGTAGATTTTCAAGTTTATCGTCAAGAATTTGGAACTAACTCACAATTATCTATATATGCAATTAACGAAGATCAATTTGATGCTAAATTGACAATAGATAAAGTTGATGATGATCGCTTTGACGCTTTAATGGAAATAATAAAAATTAAAAGAAATCCAAGTGTGACTATTATAGATACTGATATTACAGGGACTGGTCCCTGGACAGTTAATATTACAGCATCTGGACATGCTTTTGATATCAATAATAATATTCTTGGTAGTGGAATTGAAAAAGCGACATTTATTTGGACGGATGGAGAAACGACACGACTTTCCAATGTCGCTACAAGTGGATATATATTCTCAGCTTCACATACGTACACAGTTAGTGGCGTATACCGCCCAATTGTTATGGGTTATGACAAATTGGGAATAGCCGGATCTGACGATACAATTGCAGCATTGGCTTCTGGAGATTATCCAGCAATAAGTCTTTCTGGAACACCAAGAGAAGGATTGTTGCCACCTTCGCTGTATGTTGATTTTATAGCAGAAACTTCTGGAATAGTCGGAAGTCACACTATTTATTGGGATTATGGCAACGGCCTTACACAGTTTAATAACGCATTGGCGACATCTGCGCAGTACGTAATGGCCGGTGATTACATACCATACATAAGATTGGTAGACTCTCGTGGAGTCCCAGTCGTAGATACACTTAGAATAGGGTACAATAGATAAAATGACGTATTATATAGTAAGGCAAAGGTAAGGTAAGGAGAATAACATGCCACTAGATAGTCCTTATATATATGTTTCTGGAATAGCTGAATCCGAGCTATTGTTCAATGATACAGATGCTGTCAATGTCAATCTTGGCCTGCAGGATTCGTTTGGTCAAGTTTGGATTCAAGATATTAATGCTTCTTTTGGGTTTAACTCTACACCACATTCAGTTGAGCTAACTATTGTGGCTAAAGATCAAATTCCAGTCTCCCAAGACAGAATTGGTGAAACCTGTGCATTAAAAATTGGATCAATGAGATTTTACGGGTATGTTACACATGTTGATAGCAGCATAAGTTCCGCTGGATTTGTAACACGAGTGTCTTGTCAAGATGGCAGACAGATCGACCTAAACAAATATTTGATTCATACTGAACCACTATTAGATAGCAATCTATCAAATGTAATTGTAGTCCCGAAAGAACTTGAAACTGGTGGAACATTGTATTCTGTAAATTCACCACTTTGGTTAATGACTAATTATGGAGCAACATACAGTGAAATTTATAACGCGGTTATTAATAGAGGTATTGTTAAACTACCAAGTCCAAGTGTCATTGCTAATCGCTTGGGGAATCATGAAGCTTATAGATGGCCGTTTAGCTTAACGCCACTGTTTGACGCACTGTTGCAAATTTTTGACGATTGTGGCTATGATGTTTATTACTACAATGATGAGATTAGGTTAATCGATAGAAGTCAATCTGTAGAAGTTGCACAAGCATTTCTTGATGACAAATACAAAATCAATACAAGAGATGGATATGATCAATCAGATCGGCCAACATCCTACACAATTCTTGGAGCCAAAAAGCAAGGTGGAGTTGGAACCATTTCAAATGTAGTTGAGTATCAAAACTTAGTCAGTGTTGGAACCGATGAACTTATTCCTTGTTGGAACGACATCGAGATCATGTATCATGACAACAATGGAGTTTTGCGACGATACAAACCAACTGATGACGAACTCAAAATGGCCATCAAAGGCATTGAACATTGGGTGTATTATAAACGGTATGAGTTTGAACAATCTGGTGATGATTTTCCTCGCGGCTGGATGGAATCACGCATTGATCCTTATCCATATGGTATTGAAGGCAGCGCGGTAGAGGCGGCACTATCTTTTGGTGGTGGTCGTACAGACGTGCGCAAGGTTATCAAAAATAGACGTTCTCTTGATTGTAACTGGCTTGTTCAATGGTACGATGCAGTGTCACGACATGCAAGAACATACTATGGAAAGTTATATTACTGTTCGCCTTCGCAAGACTTTTTACGGAAGTGTATGATTATAGATTCTGCATGGGTTGACGACAATGTAGACAATAGAGATATTCCAGACGTATACTCGCCATTTTATCAACATGGCAAGATTAGTGCCTTTGTGGAATTTAGCAAAGACGATGTTCGTGGCTTTGGTCTTGATGGAACCTCAACACCTGTTGCATACACCGAATGGAATGAAAGCGCAGACAAGATTTATTTGCCGATTTCAGTTAGCCTCCATTCACCAACAGAAGACAAAGACCGGGTATTTCCTGGTATTACTGATACTCGAATTTATGTTACACTTCCAGAGATTGTTGTTTACGATGTGGAAGATCATCCCTTGTTGGTCAACCTTCCTACGCTTCAATCATTTGAACAAACTGGAGCAATCAATTCTGGTAGCGGAGTTATTCAAGACACATTTCAGTTGTATTTGACAGAAAGAGACTATAATGACCCTAAGATGACAATTGTACCAATGTCTGGTATTTCAAATTTCTTTATTCCTGTTCAGTACAATATTCGATATGGTGATGACGGTAGCGCAACAAGCGGCACAACTGATGGATTTTATAACGGTGAAATTGATGATAAGTTTGCACCTTGGACACGTCAAAACCCACAAAACCCAACTGAAGAAATGCTTGAGAAAACCCTTGCATTGGTGGGTAACGATGATATCGATCATTTCTTTGAGGCAGAAGTGACTGGCCTACCAGAAATAAACTTTTTCGCCAATTTCTCAAATGATGATCATATTCCAGTATATCCATTTACTTCGATATCTATTACAATTGGGTCTAATGGAATGACAAGTAGATATAATTCAAAAACACAACTGAATGAATTATTGCGTGCAAATAAAATTGAATGGAGTAGATTCCGATCAAGATTAGATCGCATACAACACTTTGCAAATTTGTCTCGTATGAATACAGATATGGAAGTTAATTTAGAGCCACAGCGAATTTTAACAAGTCATTGGAGAGCAGCAGAAGAACGACAAAATGTTCCTAAAATGGTTTGGGGAACGACATCTACCAATCCAGAAGAATATGACGAAGAGGAAGAAGTTGAATCCAAAAGTTTCGTTAAGGCAGTTAGGATCACAGGGAAAAGATACGCAACTGTGGCAGACCCAAATGGTGGAGCAACTGCCGGAACACAAGAATTTTATCAAGGCGAAGACGATGAGGGAAATGTTTGGCCTCCAAATTGGGCAACCGTAGACGATCAATTGTCTCAATCTGCAACAAATCAAGATCCATATGCTAATGGATCAACTGGCGAGGCACAATCAGAAACTCGTGTCATATATCAAGATGGGCAATGGATCGAAGTAGTTGTTGGTAATCCAGACGCACCAGGGACAGCAAGAAGTGAGTCGCGTAAAACAGGCTTTGCGCCTTGTAATGATGGATATCTTCGCAAGGGACAAGTAGCGTTGTATCATCAGGAAGATATTAACGGAACAATATACTCTTACTTTACAGGCGGCCTGCCACTTGAAGATGCAAGAATGGTAGAAATTGTCGGTGACATTGTTGAAGATGGCGACAACGTTTACGCTAATGTTAAAACGCTGCCACACCCAAGCGACACCGACACAGACACCTATCAATTTTTTAAGGTGCCATTTGCTTCAGCAAGAGAAGCTATTTCTCAAGGTTATGGCGATGGTTCGGTTGTTCCGATTTCACACAACAAGATGGTAAAAAGTGTTTCTGCGAACTCTTCATCTGATGCCACAGAAGCAGGCGGAGAATTTGACGACAAAGATCCAGGCTCATTGCGCCCTGGCACAACACACTCAAGCAGTGATGGAAGCCCACTCGGAACTCTTTATATAGTTAATCCTCCAGTTGTAGGGGCGCTAACAGTAACAGTAATAACCCCTCCAGGGTCAGATGGTTCTGGCGGAACGGTGGCGGTTGTAGGTCGTCCAGACATTCAATATGGAGCAGGCACAGAACAACAAGACACGATATACTTTGTTGGTGCTGATCCTGATCTTATTTACGAAGGCGACTATGGAGTTATGACACGTGGCATGGATGACGACTGGTACGTCACTATTCTTAAGCCATTGTTTACACCATACGATTCATTCGAGTAGGAGTAAGCATGTCAGCATTCACTAATGAAATATTAGAATACACACAACCACATCCATTTGTACTTCCAGGAGAAGTAACTAAAACATCTGGTTGGGGTCCGTTTCAAACAAGCGTGACAAGTAAAGTAACAGCAATTCCATTCGATGGTCGCTATCTCGAAGAAATCATGTATAATGTTAATTTGGCACGACAACGAATTTACGGATTGCCAGCGTTGACTTTTAATACTTATGACGGAAAAGGAAATGTCAAAGATACCTTTACTCCTTCTATCGGACGTTCAGTGTTAAACAATAGAATTTCAATTGTTGCATTTGCCAACATCGTAGAAGATATCAAGAACGCAATCGAAACATTAATGATCGAGCCGGATAATTTAAAGTCTCATTTTGGTAGATGTTTTAACATAGCGCACTATACTGGTTTTCCATTCGTATCAAGAGCACTCGTGGCAAGACTTCCAGGAATTGCTGCCAATCTTGACAGCGCGGGAACTCCCTTTTATTCTTTTCCTGAGAATATCTCTGGAGAAACCATGCACGGAGCATTTCATAAATTTCAATATACACTTCCTTCTTCAAGTAATTCAAGTCGCGGAATATATGTTGATGCTTTTAAGACGGCACGAAACAAACTAACAGAGGGTATTCCTTTGTTGTCAAGGATGCAAGATGGCGAATGGCCCATTACCAAACAGGAACTATTAACTGTTTTGGGACTATCGATCTATTCTAAGCATAGCGATTTTGCCAAGCGACCTGCAGAGAATGCCAACTGGTCAAGTGAAGCCAACCGATATACTATTGGAGATCACAAAAGAATATTCTATACATTTTGTTCTTTCGTAATTCAAATGTTGCGATATCAAGTTCCGAAAATGGAAAACTTTTCGAGGATTCATGGAGATATTGCTGGAGATTGGTGGACATCTTCTTGGGTGCTACATAGACAATCGTGTTCTTTCTTTTGGTCTGGTACACGTGTTAGTAAAATGATTGATTTTGAATCTGGCAAATGGCATTTTTGTGGGCATGGAGCATGTGACGGAGATGGATTGTTTCTAGATGTTCCAGAGCCAGGTTGGGCGACAAGCTGCACATGGTTTACAGACTGCGAACAAATTGACAGAGCGGTCGGCCCTGCATTGCCATATGGATTTGCACCAGCGCAAGTTTTTGGAAGGTCGGCATGTCAAAATCCACAAAGGAATGATTTCTTTACTTTCCACAAATTTCAAACATTTGAATTAAAAACTGAAGATGAGGTTGCGGCATTCACTCAAGGTGGTGCAGGACTAATGGTTCGATTAACCTCTGGAAGAGAAGAAGTATATAGGTATGCAAGAGTGGGTGGCTGGATATCTGCATTAAGTCCGTGGCAAGACGAACCGGGCGCTGTTGTATTTCACGGAGGACCAATAACCGGAGAAAATCTTTATGACAAATTTGAAGAGGCTAACACAAATGGCCTTGATACATATCACAATCCTATTAGTAGCATAACAATAGCATTACAAGACATGGCTAATATGCGTGACTATGGAGCTTCTTGTAATACATTCACTGGCAAAGAAGAAGGGAATACAAAAGCCCTTATTACATATGTTGGATTTTTGGATGATATGGTTCATGATCCTGTTGAATTTTTAGATGATTAGAAGACGTATAATACTATAGGGAATAGACTTTTCGTTAATCAGGAGGAATATAATGGCAACTTCTGGAGTATTAACTTTTCATGCATGTCATAATTCTGGTGTTATGATAAGCCCTCTTGGAGAGGGAACTTATGATCACATGGGATTTTTTGGCATTAACGGACCAGGAGATGCAATCATCGTAGAAAATTGGAATGATTCTACTTGGGTGGTTGATTCGACTGGAGCACGCGACCCAGCGGCGTGGGACGCTCTTGTAAATAATAAATACATTGATGCATCTGGATGTTCAAGTTCAGGTCATCCTCGTGTCGCAATAGGAGATTATCAAGATGCAGACCATATAGCTTCTGGAACTTTATTAATTTGGTTCCGTGCTTCTGGAAATATTGGTGGAATAAGCACTTACAACGCTAAGCTGTTTGCATATGACAACACCGCAACGCAAGGTGATGCGCCATCTAATGTAACAGTAAATGGATTTGAAATCAATGAATCTGGAATAGCTGGGTCGATAGAAAATTGGACCCCGCCTGTTTATTGGTCTTCAATGGGAAGTATCTACAATGGAATTGATTTTGCAGATCATAGTCCAAACACTAAATATTTCCCAGATCAAGCGGAACACATTTGGCGTGCTGCCATAAGTGTACGAGCAGACGCTGTGGGATTCTTAGACGATTGGGATCTTGTCTTTATATTCCAATTCGCATAAAACAAGAAAGTATAACGGCTTATGCCGTGTTCGGAATGGGAAGCCCCGCTTAGTCGGGGCTTTTTTTATACCCTTTTTTAGAACGATTGTACTCAAGAAAGGTACGGATTGTCTCTTTTGTAGCTTGCGATCATTGTTTTGTATTCTTTTTTAGCGACATCATAATATTTTTTTGATCTAAGATAATTTTGTTTTATTCCATTCATGCCATAATTGCCAGTCATATATCCAACAATATATCCAACAGCCATGCCGACAACACAACAAAGTATAAAAACAATAATAAGTCCTCCTATCATCTCAGTCATGATCTATAATCTCCTTATGTCCGTTACACCAACCTTCTTGGTAGTCTTCTTCTGTTGTTCTTGGAATATGAATTAAAGTAGCAAATTCTTTTACATCCTCCCAGTTCATATTATTTTGAGCCCAATCGATAATCTCATACTCATCTTGTTCAAAAAGTGGCAATGTATCTTCATTAAGAGATTCTTCAAATGATATATCGTCAACTTCAGCGTAATGCCAAGCACGAGATTCGGCAATAATTCTAACTGGAATCGCCCAAGTCATTTTGTCAGGCATAGTTACATATAAAAATTTCATTCTGGCAACCTATTTAAAAATTGAACAAACTTCAAAAAAGCATACGAAACACCAACAGCAGTAGAAGCGATAGCCCCTATTGCAGCACACACCATCAAAATCTGTAGTAATAAATGAAATGTCATTATGGCCTCCAGTTAATTCCCCATTCATTCCGGTCTACAATCCAATAACCGGCTTTTTCTTCATTAATCGAGTAGTAAACCCTTTTTATTCCTGACTTTACGATAGCTGCTTGACAATACTCACATGGTTTAGACATGCGCATGGGTCGGCCAACTGCTTTTCCTACCCTAACTACGTACAACACAGAGCCTCTGAGAGCCTCTCTATCGGCATTTATGATGGATGCGACCTCGGCATGGAGATACTGTCCACGAGCGGTCACAGGGGCCTTGGGGTGCGTCTGACGGCTATTTGTGCCTATTGCCAGAATCTTTCGCTTGTTACATACAATTGCGCAATGAATAGACCGCATATTGTTATCTATTTCTCGTGCAATTTTAGCAGCAGTATCAATATTGTCCCAAATATTACTCATTAGAAAATAATAGCACCTTTATATTGCCAACTATACCGCAAATGTTTTCCATCAAATATCCAAGTACGAGGTTCAAATTTTTCAGGACTCTCTGTCAGACAATCCGCCAGACAGACGCTAACGCCATCTACATCATAAATGACTCCTCCCCAATGGTAGGTAGCAATTTTCGTTCCTGTGGCCACCAGAGTTCGTCTGAGAGAAGATTCTACAGCGAATTGGCTTGGACAATGTTTTTTAATCCAGTCCGATGCCTTTTTGCCGGATTCTGTTTGATTGTCCGGTTGACCTATCATTCTAAATGTCAACTGATGAACGCCAAGACTTGCTGCATCGGCAATAATATCTTTGAATATTTCGTCAGTTGTTTTTTTGCCTGGAAACAAAAAGAATGCATTTGTCATTTGCAGACTAAGCCTAACAGTAAACCCGTCATCTATTACCTTGGAAACAAGGTCACGAATATTAAAATCTTCGTCTTTTATTCCCATATAGGCACGATTTATTTCTGGGTCTAAGCTGCAAGCACTAATACAAACAGTATTTAGACCATTTAGCACCAAGCTATGTTTGTGTGGGTTATCTCTATTTACAATATCATCATAGCGAATTCCATTGGTCTGCAACTCAACATTTGGAAAATACTTATTAAGTCTTTTGGTAATCTCAAATAGGTGTTTGGTGTGTAGCGTGGGCTCCCCTCTGCCGGTGATTAACGCTGTTTGAACACCTTGGTTTGATACATAACGCATGGCTTTGTCAAATCGACGCCAGTTGAAATCTACTGTATCGTCACAAGCTTCAGTTTGTTTAGAAATACAAAAAGGACAATTAGCATTGCATGCACGTGTCCCACAAGTAACTGAAAATACGCTCATTTAAGCATCCTTATATTGTAACCATTTCCTAAAGTAATCAACAGTATAAATAAGTCCGGTCGTAAGTTCTGTTTCTGGCATACAGCCAAGCACAACACGTGCCGTTGTCAAATCTGGACAGCGGCGCTTTGGATCACCATCGTCAACTATCTTATATTCAATATGCAATTGCTCGCCAAGGATGTTGCCTATCAACTGAGCCAAATCCAAAATACTAATTTCTTTATCATTGCCAATATTGATAGGTCCAGGATGTGCAGTCTTCATTGCAAGAACCAGATAATCAAGCAGATCGTCTATGTAACAAAAGCTTCTGGTCTGCTGTCCACCATTACAGACGATAAGATTTTCATCTTGGAGGGCACGCATAATAAATTCACTGACCACCCGACCATCATCGTGACGCATTCCAGGTCCATAAGTGTTGAAGATGCGGACTATTGTTGAATTAAGTCCTCTCTTGGCAAATTCATAAACTATGGTTTCTGCACATCGCTTAGATTCATCATAGCACGCTCTATCTGTTCTGGTGGATACATTTCCATTATATTTTTCTGTTTGTGGCGTTGTTTCAGGATCACCATATACTTCCGACGTACTACTTAATACAAGTTTGGCACCCCATTCTAATGCCAATTCGCACATATTATGTGTTCCCATTACATTAGTTCGTATGGTTTCCAATGGAAATCTTTTGTACCATACTGGGCTTGCCAAGCTTGCTAAGTGATACACTTCATGTACTTCATGGAAGGCTTGCAGCAATGTGATAAAAACCATTGGGTCGGAAACATCTGCTTCAAAGATTTGTACATTTTTATTGAGCGGCATGAATGAAGGACAGCGCATATTGTCTACGGCTATTACTTCTGTATCAGGCTGTGCTGAAAGTCTGTTGCAAAGTTGAGTCCCAATAAATCCTCTGCCGCCAGTTACCAATATTCTTTTCATTTACTCTTCCTTAATGAAATAAACTTCAAAAACACCATCACGAGGAGTGTCTGTGCTTACAAACTTCCAACCCATTCTCTCCCATTTGCGAATCGTATGATTAATCTTCGCTGGGTCACTCACTGTCACAACTTTGTGCTTGATCGCCATCTTTATCTCCTATATAACATTTGTAATAATCCTGGATTCCATTTTCTAATGTTCTGAATGGTTTACGATAGTCTGCCACGTCGCGCAAGCGATCTAAATTTGCACAGGTGTAATATTGATATTTGCCACCAAGACTATGAGGGAATCCAATAGGATGTATGGTTACTGGTTGTTTAAGTACGGTTGCCCATGCTAATGCAATATCTGGCCAAGTCCGTGCATGACCTGTTCCGACATTAAAGATTCCATCAAAAAATGGATTCTGAATAAAATGAACTACAACACTAACAACATCCTGTACATAAACAAAATCACGAGCCATAAATGGTATTCCAGGCATAAATAGTCTAATGCCGCCAAACTCTTGAATTTGTTGATATCCACGAGTTATCATAGACGCCATTCCGTTTTTATGTTCTTCTCCTGGGCCGTAAACGTTGAAAAACCGCAACCCAACACCGTCCATGTCGTTGCGAATCATCCAGTTGTCAAACATAAGCTTAGAATTTCCATAGAGATTTAACGGTCGTAATCCCGCGCCATACTCCATAAAATTCTTGCCTTCTCCATAAACCGCAGCACTTGACGCATAAATGAATCGAATATTATGTTCGTCCGCATATTGAGCAAGCAACATACTGGCAACCAAATTGTTATTCATCATAGTGGTAATGCTGCCTTCAGTTGTCGAAGAACAGGCACCCATATGAATAATGACATCTGGTTTTGGCAATATTTCCTTACCCTCACTCAACTCTTTATAGAATGACTCAGAATCTCTTCGAGAAATATATTCGACTGGTAGTGCATCGTGGTTCCGCAACACATTATCAACACCATGAATATCATAGCCCATATTCATAAGACGATTGCCTATATTGGCACCGATAAATCCATTGCAACCAGTGATTAAAGCTGTTTTACTCATCATATCTCCCACGGAAAACAAATCCATGCGTCAGTTTCATGTACTGTATAAGTATTATTATCTTCTTCAAACCACGGCTTACGGGATAAGGCTCCGAACATATAAGTTCGTTTCATATAGAGCTTTTCAGTTATTGTATTGAAAACTTTTCCAGTATCCAACACGTCATCCACAATAATTAATGGGGCGTGTGGCAAATCATCAACTTTAAATTTAAATGGATCAATTACTAAAAGGGGTTTCTTAAACCTATTACTTAACGCAACTGCTGGAACAAGGCCACCACGCTTCACACCAACAATATAATCAGCCATTACAATAAGAGGCTCCATTATATTGCCAAGCTGATAGATCATTGTGCCAACTTCTTCCCAAGTATAGAGTCGTTTTTTGGTCGAAGGACTTCTTTGTTCAGCAAGACTTTTTCTTTCCTCAAAATCCGGCAGTCCGTAACTCATATCTCATCTCCTGTATCGACTAATGTTTTACCATCTAAATGATCAAATTCGTGCTGCCAAACTCGTGCAGCATAATCCCGAAGTACCATCACTCCATGAACATCATCACGAATCGTAATCTTTCTATGCCGACGTACACGGAACTCTTTGCCAGGTACACTAAAGCATGATTCAATATCACTTGCAGTTTTTTTGCCGACCTTCTTAAGAACAGGATTAACAAATGGAGAATGTCCAAGTTCAGAAATAATAATGAACACTCGCTTTTGGATTCCTATCTGTGGAGCAGAAAGTCCAACTATATTGTTGCCAAATTTACGAGCTACCTCAACAAGTTGATCTACGATAGCCTTACCTTCTTCATATGAGTTGACAGGTTCACATACCTGATGCAAAAGTTCTAAATCTGTAACGACAATTGGATTATCAGACATAATACCCTCCTTACCTTAATAGACGATTAAATGCACGATTCTTACATTAAATTTTGTACATTTTCTATAAGTGTCTGCATTCTCGCTTTATAGGTGTGCATATGGCGCATCCCAAGAAGATTAAGTCGAATGTTGGCAATCTTTTCAGGATGTGATGCATAATACTTGATTACAGCTTCAAAATTGTCATTTGTGTAATAGATAATATCAGAACCATTATCAAACATAGACCATTGCACAGGAGTATTTTTAAGATCGGCAGGAATGTTTGTCATTGGAACTGCACCAGCACCGATTGCCTCAAAGATCCGTTGCTGAAACGCAAACGACGTAAGCCGGGTTGGAGCACCAAGTTGTTCAAAGTGCAGCCCAAGATTAAGGACAACACAATGTTGATTATAAATAGAATTAACGACCTCTGCATTAAAGGTTTGCTGAACTGTTAAATGATCACCAAGGATTCTTCTTGCCCTGTTCAGAAAGTGTACCCTATTTTGCCACTTGCCACCAACAGACCCTACAAAGCAAGCGAACTTTTCAGGTCGTGCATTTTCAAAAGGATGATACCATTTGGGATTATATGCTTGAGGCAAAAAGAAAGACTGCAAACTATTGTCCGAATATTCTGGCACTTCACCCTCATCAAATGTTGCCCATACGTCAAAAAGATGAGCCTGAGATAATATTCTTGATTTATATTGTTCAAGCTTAATTGGTTCTGAGTTCCAACATACTGAAAAATGATTTGTCAAGAAAGAAATAACTTCAGGCATTTCTGTTTGGCCTGGTGGGATGCCTGGACCAACCGCAAGAACAAAATCAATCTCATCAATTCTACTAAGATCAATATCGGTCCACAACTGTCCTTGATACGGCCCACACATTTTATTGGCGGCATAATCTACCACCCACACAAGATGGCCAAGCTCAACGAGTGCGTCCACAATTCCACATTCTGCCCCGTGGCCAGCGTTAGAAAACGGTTTTCCAATTACACAAATTCTCATAGAATATCCTTTATTTTCTTGATTATATCTTGAGGCTTAATATTTCTACATGATTTATGTTCACATGATTGCCAATCTCCATGTTGACATCTCATACGCTTATTACATTTGTTGGCAACAAGACGTGCTTGTGGATTAAGCGGCCTGTTCTTTATCATGTTTGTAAATGTCCAAACGATAACACTTGGAACTTGGAAGCACGCTGCAATATGAGCCAAGCCACCATCAATACCGATATAGGCAGAGGCTTGTCTGATGATTGCTGCAGCCTGTTTAATATCTGTTTGTCCACACAGGTTTTTAACAAAGTTTGTGCTTACACTTTCACACAACCTTGTTGCATCATCTGAATCTTCTTCGCATCCAAGTAAGATAATACTTTTACCCATTTCCTCAACTATATGACGACAAACATCAATCCATACTCTAAAGTCCTCAATGTTTTTAAGATGCCAATGATCGGTTCGTAAATGAGCCATAGACACAACCACGTAATCACCATCTGTTTCTACTTTACATGGTGTGTAACATTCTGGGCTTGGCATTACTCCATTGTAACCAAGTGCTTTGATCAAATCCATATTGTATTCGGCTTCATGTTTTGCCCACACTCCGTTTTTAGAAGGTAGTTCAACAATATGTTTGCTTTGTCCTAAAATTGATGGATCTTTGATAGCCGCAGTTGGAGAAATCAACAAATAGTCTAACCCGCCAATAGAGTGAATAAAATGTGCATGATTTTTTGTTATGATCTCATTGACAACATTCCATCCGTGCAAGATATTGGCACCCCTATCCCAAGTTAGGATAGATATTCTTGCCTCTGGCTTCCATGCACGCAAAGCCTTAAGCATGGGCGTAGCTAAGATCAAATTGCCCATGCCACTATGAATTAATAGACCAAATTTTTCTGGCTCTTTATAATCGAAAGCCTCTGCTGGAGCACGATGTTGTGTCAACGGATGATCTTTTAATATTTCTGGAACATGGTTATATTCAAGTAACTTTGCGCTGGTGCCTTTTCTCTTTATCCAGTTACCATGTAGTTCCCATTTAAATTCTGAATGTGTTTCTATTCGATCACGAATCTTTTGCAACATCCTATCAGAAGGATGAACATATGAATAGTGATGAAACTTAGCTATTGGCTTATCACAATATCGCAACTCTTGTTCCTGGGCGTTTAACAAATGATTTGGACTTCTAAATTTATACCCAGGTCCATCTATTCTAAATAAACGCGGCCAATCAATAGGACAATAATGAAATGCATCATTGACAAATGTTAAACTTGTCGTGCAAAAATAATCAGCATCTGTTCTTTTGGTTGCTTCTACTACTTTCTTCATTTCAGAAGGTTCGTAAATTTCATCCCCATCCAAAATAAATAACCAATGGGCTTTTGGAAATAGTTGAAAGTGCAAAGACCTTTGTATTAATTGAACAGATTCATTTGCACACACAATTCTTAGCTTCTCTTCACCATATTCGAGAACAAGCTTCTGCAAGATTTCCAATGTGCCGTCATTAGAGCGACTAATACCACCATTGCTTTTTACAGCGGTGCCCCACGCACCCTCAATCACAATCAGTTGATCAAGGTATGGTAGGGCACTCCGTATCGACGCCTCTATGAATGAAGCTTCATTGAAAACAACCATATGACCTATTAATGGTAGTTTCTCCATAGCTATAAATTACTCCTGATCTTTAAGTGGATGAAGAATATCAACAGATACTGTCAATTCTTTAGAATCTTCAATGCGTGTTGCAATATCCTTTGTTGTATTGTGGGTTTCTTCCTTCTTTCCGTGGAAGGTATTGTCCCAAAATTCACCCCTGCCTTTTTTGGCTCCCAAGTTGTACCAACTATAATGAAATACCAAAGGCATATTGTCTACTATTTGCTTTACCATATCGGCATATTGCTCAAGAAGATCAGTCGGAATCTCTTGGTCGTTATGTCGTAAGTTCATGATATGTGCATGTAATTGATGTGCCTGTGGTGGCAGAATTGAAACATGCTGCATTATCTCTAGGGTGTCTCTATGGATATATTCACAACTATCGCTCACCTTCTTGTCATACACCATTTGCATAGTGTCTGGATCAAAGTCACGTGCTGCGCCATGTACTCCGTGAACGATTTCTGATTCATTCTTGGAAATACGCCACTTCCAAATGGAGTCATCAACTCTTACAGTTTGATCGTTTCCATAAAAATTGACAACAGGCAAATCAAAAATTGGAACCTGTGGATTAGCCTTAATCATCTTTTTAATTTGACCAGGCTCCTTTTCCACGATTATTTCGTCAGCATCAAGTTGAATCAAATAGTCATTGGTGCATTGTTGACGAGCATAAGTTTTTTCATTACCCATAAGCATAGGATTGTTCATGTCCCACACGTGTTGTGACACCTTAAGCCTTGGCTCACTATTAGCAAGATCGAGAAGGTCTTCATAAGTTCCGTCAGTCGAACCACCGTCAACCATAACAAATTCATCTGCGATCTTTAGGGCGGCTTCAATACACTTCTTGTACGGGAAGCCAAACCTATTTCCATCCTTAATAATACAATAAGCAGAAAGTGTTATTGTCTTTTCTGGTAAAATATGTCGGCTGTCCAGATGCTTTTTGATAGCCTCTACAATAGTATCAGGAAGAATATTATCAATGCACTTCCGTCCGCCATTCTTCTTTTGGATACATTCGACGAGATGGCAGCTTGTGTGACAACCATTTCGGTGTACTGGCTCAATTGCATCACTATTAAGGATTCCGCCCTGCCTTGCATACGTTCCGCCATAAACTAATACAGACTTAGTTCCAACAGCGTTTGCAACGTGTGCTGGGAATGAATCCAGTCCGATGTGTAGCTTTGCCTTGCTGATGATGTAGGCAAGCTGTTGCGGAGTTGTTTTTCCACGCATATCAACAACGTCTGGATGTTCAAGCAATGGTTCATCTTTGCCACCAATTTGAACAATGGGCAGACCAGAAAGTCGTGCGAACACAGCATTCCAGTTGCTATAATCTTTGGGGTCTTGTGTTGTTTTGCCGTGGAATGTTACAAATTGTGCTGGCAGACCTTCAACTTCTTCAAAGTCGATAAACATGCCGTCTTGAATCTCATTGTCTGTCAAGTTCAGATTACAAAGATGTCCGTATGTGACTCCCAATGACTCTCCCAATCCACCATGTATCCAGTGTGGAATCCTTTGAGTAACAATATAAGGATTGAAACATAGATCCACAAATCCTACAGATGGCCCAAATGGCTCTGCAGTACGATAATTGTCAAGTGCCTGATTGTATTCAAATACACCATCAACATGTGGGTTGTTCTCAAGTATATCGAAATACTTCTTCTGTGTTGCAACATACAAAGAAGCATGGGGATACTTTTTCTTGAGTGCTGTGATAATGCCTGTACTAATAAGAACATCGCCAGCAGTTTCGGGCATACAATAGAGAATGCGGAATTGATCTGTCTCGTTCATATCCTTGGCTATACGTTCAATAGGATTGAGGGCTATTTCCCCATTTCCTTGACCCAACAAAGTTGCAGCCTGATTTTTGCGTGAAGTTTGCCCCCTAAAGAAATTTTCTACTGATTTGCGCTCTTGTCCTTGCTGTAGTCCAGCCACCCAGTTTTTCATTCCATCTTCATCGGGTTCTCTACCAAGAAGTTCTTTGTAGCATAATGCAACAAACTCTTCATTGGACAAACCTTCTCGCTTATGTAATTTATCAGATGGCATTTCTACAACTTCAATCTTCTTAGCCCAACGCTCATCGTCGGAATTCACTTCTGTAGTGTCAAAGATATATTCCCACTTCTTTGCTGTGAGATCCCAATCATAATATTCTTCGATACATCGACGAGCCTCACGTCCCTTTTGTCCAAGGTATCCAGACTTTTTAAACAACTTTGTCAGCTTATCTACAAAATCGTTTCGGTCAAACCAATGTCGCCATTGCATAGTTTCGGATTCTGTTTCAAGATCACCCTTAACAGGAATACCACCACCGTTGCGTGCCTTTTCTGCAAGTGCTGCATAATCAGACATTACTACAGGAACTCCACATGCCTTAGCGTTTTGCACTGGCATCCCATCACCTTCTGCAATACTCATTTGAACATATACATCCATGAGATTGAACAGCTTTGAGAATTGTTCATCTGGTAGGCCAATTTGAGTATTGGGTGTAATGAAAGATTGCTTTCCACACTTTGGACACTTCGCCGGATGTCCTATGAATGTACTAATCCCATACACGCCGCATTCTGGACACAGATATGAATATAGAACTTCTGTCTGCAATCCTTCACGAACAACGGCTTGTGGGATATCGAAACCGACATCTCTTACGCAAGTGTGTAGCAGAAGCTTGATATTGTCAATGTTTTTAATACGCTTCTTGCGTGGATCTGTTTCATTCCAACCATTCTTTTCCTTGAAGATACGGAAAGATTCAATAATGCGAGGAAATAGCTTTCGCTTTTGGTTACGCATTACTGTTCCAATAATCTGCACCTGTGGAGGTATGTGCAATTCGGACTTAACTTCAATCTTGTCCATTGGATGGTAGATATCCGTATCAATTCCAGGCTGACACACTATAGAAACATCAATAGGTTCAACGCCAAAGAATTTTGCTATTTCAGATCGTGACTGCTTTTCTATTACATCCTTGCCAAAGAACGAATATGCTAACAGCGTATCTGCTTTTGCGTAGTCCTTTAGCCAATCCCATTTCTGAGGATAAGAATCTACACATGCCATCCACATCCAGTGGAACTTGTCACGAAAGACACTATCTTTTTGCCAGTGAGTCATCCAGTGGTCACGCAAATCGACAACTATATCTGGCTTAAATTCAGCGACTATTGGATCAAAACGTCCCTTGCCGAATTGATTTTCGTTGTATCTGGCTCGCTCTTGTGCGTTGCCATGTGGATTGCCATAAGCAGCAAATCCTTGTTGATCGCCTTGATCTGGCATTACACCATAAAACTTCCAAGGAACATTCTTGGCTCTTGGGTCATTAGTTGATGCATAACTACCAAGTTCAGCGATATCGTATTTGCCAGTTTTATGTAGTCGGCTAACAACCTTGTCCCAATATGTAGAAAATCCAGTCTTAAGAAAGCTTGCCTCACCTACAAATAGAATCCGCAACTTTCTATCTCGAACTGGTAGCTTATCAATTTCTGCTTGAAGCTTTTCAACTGTCCACTGCTCATTAAACTCACCTCGACAAACACGAGGTAGTTTGGGTGGTCTTTTGTTTTGATCCATGTTTTTCCCCTATTACTCACTGTCTTCTATTGGTCGTATATCCTGAAGTACATAAAATTTGTTTACTTTAACTGATAGTTTAGTTCTCGGTTCATTATTTTCATTAAACCACTTGTCTTGCTTAAGAGAGCCTTCAATAACAACCTTGGTCCTATCTTCGGGATCAAGCAATTCTGAAGCCCTGTGGGCCAGCGTAGACCAAAATACAAGGTCAACCATAGTAACACTACCGTCACGGTCTTTGACGCCGATACGGGCGTTTAGAACGGAGTTACCACCACGAGTTGTCCTCAAGTCAGAACGATAGATACGACCCACAAGCGTTACGTGATTAACCATATTCAACCTCCATCTTGTCATAAGTATATACTTGCTACTATAATAGACGTTGAAATCGGGAAAATTTACATACTTTTTTAATATTTTTTCATCTTAGAGTTTTGGAACTTGGCAATTGCGGACAATAAATGTTCCGCCAGAAACTTCTCCTGTTAATATTAACACGCGATTTTCAAGCACCGTTTTCTTAAATGTGCAATATTCATCTCCAAACAACATGAGGGTCGCCTTGCCTGTAGTGTCGAATATTTCGCCGAGAACAAGCTTGTTGCCCTTTTTGCTGACAATAGCTTTAGGCTCATCAATACATACAATGGTGCGATATTGATGTTTACGACGATTAAACCGCATTATGTCGCCAAGTTTTTGGATATCCCCTTCACCAATAGGATATCGGTCTGCATCACAATAATTCATATAAATCCCAAGATATTCTTTTTCATATTGTGACATTGCTGGGATATGTTCTGTTCCAGCAGGAGGCATCATTTCTTGATTAAGAATTGAATCAACTAATTGGGCATTGCGAATTTTTCCGTCATTCTCATTAAGCCAACCAAATAAAGCTTGTCGATAGCAAATCTTTTTAGCGTCCATAATATCAAGCACTGCCATCTTTCTTTTGTCGGTCAAAGAAAAGAATATTTCCAGGTCTTGAATCATCAACAGGCGATCACTTGTGGCTGGATCAATAATAGAATCAAAAACTCCCGCATATACCAATGGCAACAATACACCCTTTGTAATACGATTAGATATAATCCTATTTCTTAAATCATCCTCCGACTTGACACCCTTAAGCTTTTTGATGTGCTTCATGGCTGTACGGCCAATACTTTTAATATGCTTAAAGCCATAATAGATTTTGCCGTCGTGAATCTCAAATTCAAAATTGCATAGATCCACATTGGGTGGAAGAATCTCCACTCCGTGCATCATGGCATCATAGTATAGCTTTGCGATTTCCTCATGTGGCTTTTGCTCATTCTGCGCCATGTCGAGCATAACCTTATAGTATTCAACTGGAAAATGGAATTTGTAGTATGCCATTGCATATCCAAGAAACGCATAAGCAACAGAGTGACTTTTATTAAACCCGTATCCAGCACCAACTTCAATCAAGGCCCACAAGTTTTCTACCATTGTTTCGTCGCAACCATGAGCCTTGCAACCCTCAACAAATTCAGGCTTAAGTGATTTCATTTTATCAAGCTTCTTTTTTCCAACTGCAGCCCTTAGAACGTCAGAGCGTTCAAGAGAGAAGTTAGCCATAATCTGTACCATGCGAATCATTTGCTCCTGATAAAGCATAACGCCTTGTGTGGGTTTAAAAACATCATACAGATCATCATGAACACACTCGATAGATCCACTATCCTTAGCCTTGACGTATTGATCAGCCATTTTGGCCTCAAGCACAGCGGGTCGAATAAGGGCGATGACATCCGCCCACTCCTCAATATTGCGAGGCTTTACCTTTTGACACCATGACTGCCCAAGATAAGCGTCCAACTGGAAGATGCCAACTGTTCTACCAGCACTAATCGCACTGTAAACGGATGGATCGTCCCATGTTTCTGATTCAGAAGGGGAGTGTGGCTTCTTGAGCCGTTTAATTTCTTTCCTGATCTTATCAATAACAGTAACTGACTTGACTCCAAGTATGTCCAGCTTAAGATAACCCAATCCTTCTAATGTATACATATCCCAACCAGTTAATAACTTTTTATTCCTTGTATCATAACTGAGAGGAACAATACCATCAATTGATCTATCGGACATCAATATGGCGCAAGCATGACCACTGCGTTGTCTTTTGCATCCCTCAAGTTTCATTGCGTGTAGGAATAACATTTTAAGTTGTGTTTTCCGTTCGGCAATTTTACGCTCAAGCAATTCTTTTTGTGCTGGAGTCAACTGTTCTTCTTCGAGCACCTTATTCCATTTCTCGACATCTTCATCAATGCCCTCACTTAGATTCTTTACATATTCGACATGTTCAATTGCGTCCAGAATAATTTGGCCCTTATTCTTATCTGGATTCTGCAACTTGTCTGGAAATTTTTTGGTAATCCTATTAAGATAGTGGAAGTCCATGCCGAGAGTTCTTCCAACATCTTTCAGTGCTGCCTTACCAGCCAGTGTAGAAATAGTAGCCATAGGATAAATCCTATCGTCGCCAAATTGTTCACGAAGATAGGCAATCATTTCTTCACGACGCTCTACACAAAAATCAAGATCAATATCAGGCATTGACCCCTTACGACCACGATTATAGAACCGTTCCCAAAACAGGCCATAATGAACTGGATCTACCTTAGTGATGCCAAGACAATAAGATACAAGACTACCGCCAGCACTTCCACGACCATACCCACGAGCAATACCAAGGGAATCTGCGTGTTTACAGATATCGTGAACGATCATAAAATAATGTTGAAGCCCCGCATCTTTAATATCAGCAAATTCCTTTTTGATTCTATCTACATAAGCTGTATCATACTTGGAGAATAAGCGGTCCCTCATTACATTTTTGCGGCAAGTATCCACCATAAGCTCATACACTTCGTCGTCTGATAATTCACTTGAATAACGAGGCATAAACGAGGCGGGTTTAAATTCAATCTTGACATTACATCGGTCAGCAATCTCTTCTGAGATATGAACCTCTTCTTCTGTAAATCGCTCAAGCATTTCCACATCTGTTTGCATATAATAGTCATAACCACTAAATACTATTCGACCACGAGGATTTGTATCAGTTTTCGGTGGCGTACTAAGAGTTTGCTTGCTGGCAACAGCTTTCAGAATTTCGTGTGTTAATCTATCTTCTTTTTGAATGTAGTGGACATCATTAGTAGCTACACACTTGATTCCAAATTGCTTCCCTAAGCGCCTAGCTTCTCTAAGGACCGTATTTTGTTCTGGCAGATAAGTTTTCCCAGGTCGATTGACTTGCTGGACTTCAAGATAGAACCTATCGCCAAACACTTCTTGAAACTGCCCTATAAGCCGCTCTGCATCCTTTGTTCCCTCTTCTACGTCTTTGATTATGGCTTTGTTTACAAGGCCGTGTATGCATGCCGTAAGGACGATGATACCCTCATGATGTTCAAAGAGTCGCTTAAGATCAATTCGAGGATTGTAATAGAAACCACCACCCTCATTAAATGGATGGTTTGCCCAAGACATTAAACGCACAATATTTTCCCAGCCAGTATTATTCATTGCGAGCAATACTGTATGGCAAGCACTTCTGGATTTTTCTTCGATGTCTTCTACAATATAGGCTTCTACTCCAAGAATAGGTTTTACTTCATTCTTTTCACATTCTTGGTAAAATTCCATTGCTCCAAATAGATTGCCATGATCTGTAATGGCTAAAGCCTTATAACCCATCTCTTTGGCGCGTGCTACCATAGGCTTAATATTGCAAGTAGAATCAAGGAAACTGAATGATGTGTGATTATGCAAAGAAACGTAGCGCATACTACTCCTCTATTTCACTATTTAGATACTTTTCAAATGCGTCCAAGTCACCACCGCAAACATCTTGATAGATTGTCCATAGCCTATCACATTCTTGGCGATCACAAAAACATCGACAAACCCAATGCGTTTCAGATTTGATTCGTGCTGGTGAGGTACAATTCTTAATACGTCTCCAGGCAGCTTGAAGCCTTCGTTCTATTTTAGTTCGTACCTTGTCGTCAAGCGGAATTGTAACTGGTTTTTTCTGAAGATAGTCTAAAGTAACAATGACATATTTATACTGTGGGAAATGATCCCTGGCTGCCATGTAATACATCAATACTTGGATGTCTGTTCGAGCCTTATCATAACCCATTGCACTTTTGCCAGTTTTGTAATCATAAACTTCAAGTGTTTCTTCGTCAATTTCACGAACAAGATCCATGAAGCCCTTGATTCTAACACCAGCGACATCGTATTCAAATTTATGTTCAATGCCGATTATCTTACATCCGTCTTCAAGTGGATTAAAAATAGGATCACGCTTATAAAGACAATCAAAGATCATACGACAATCGAGCATAACTTGATCTGGTATATTCTCACACTCTGGAAATTTTTCTGCGGCCAAATCATGTAGCTTTGGCTGTTCTGGCCTCGACCACTCTTCCCAGTTGTCACGGGTTAATTCGCCCTTAGCGATTTTCTCAAATACTTCATGCATATGAGAACCAAGGTCTGCGGCATAGGTTTGCTTCAAATCAACACGAGGCTGCATATGATATCCAAGACACCATTTAAATTGACAATGATCTTCCCAGCATTTAATACTACTGGCGGATAAGTGTTTTAATCTCATTCTATTTCCTTCCCGTTTTCCTTTTGAACAATGTGTGCAATTGCGAACCAGGACGGACGACAATTACACCTGGCAAACTATCGTTGTCAGCAATAATAATCTGCTTAGCTTCTGTGATAGTCAGATGGCGCATAAAAACATCAATACCAGTCTGTTCATCCTTGACATGTAGACATATGCCATTAGGTTCATTAGAAAAGGTAAAGAAAAAACATCCTGCGTCCTTATGTTTCTGTAGCTCTGCTAAGTTGTCCTTGATTCTTTGTTCCATGTTTTACTTCTCCAAAATTGCCCCAAGAATACTATTCCATGATTTCTTGAGTTCGTCCATCGTTCTATTCCCATGATCTGTAATAACAAAATCATAATAATCGTCTGTTAGGTGGTCCAATGCAATCTCACTGGCATGAGTAGCTGAATTTGGACTATAAACATTTCGATATAGCTTAACAAGATAGCCACCCATATCACGTAGCATTTCAACTTCGTTTGGAAAACGTGCATCGTCAACAACAAGGATGTCAGCATCGCTGGAGAACAAAGCCCGACGTAAATATTCTGGCCAAATTCCAGGTCTTACAGCACGGAAAAGATTTGTACCAACAAGCTGAAGAAGTTCTCGATGAGTAATCTTGCCAATTGGGTCATCACCAAAATCATTCTTGATGTGAGGTGCGACATCTGCCCAATTGAGATATGTAGGACTATCCTTATCCTCGTCACTTCCGACGAAAAGATCATAATCTACGCCAAACAAATCGGCTGTCATTGTCTTTAGCTTTTCTGCAAATGAAAACCGCTCTACCTCTTTGCCTTCAGCAAGTTCTTTGATAAATCTGAAACTTGTAGACTTTCCAACCTGCTTCTTTCCACAAAGAGCAATTAAAATTGTTCCACTTTCCAACTTCGTTTTCTGATTAGACATTTTGGCATCTCCCCAAAATCATTATATCCCAACACTTTTAGCCGCACAGCTTCCATGCCATGATCGAATAGAATCTTTGATGCTTTGCAGCAACCCTTGTCGCCTGCCTCATCATTGTCATAGGCAAGCAACACACGATGTACACCAACTTCTTTTAATAAGTCGATTTGTTCTCTTGAAAGATTGCATCCGAAAGACGCAACACAATTATTGATTCCACAAGCTACCAACTTCATTACATCCATAGGCCCCTCTGTTATAATCATTGAGCCATTATAGGGGGTAGCATAATTGATATTATATAGGTTAATACCAGATTTATATCCATCTGGTTTATGAATCCACTTCGGGCCAATCCCGTCATGTAATTGGCGCAATGTAATACCAACAATATATCCACGCCTATCAAAAACAGGAAATCCAATTTTATCAGGAAAGAGATTCTTATAAATCCCTATCTTATATTTTCTTTGTAGCGACCTTGGAATGCCTCTTGTATAGGCATAAGGTGTATAAGAAAAGCTTGCTAAATCACGCTCACTTATGGGTAATTGATCATAATGACCGATATGCTTAACGTCTTTCCTGCGCTCCATGCGCTTTTGACTAATTTCATTTTTGCAACCAGCCATAATATTTCTTGTGATTTCAGACGCCTTTTCTACATTACCTTCTTCCATTGCCAAGATAAAGTGAAATGCACTATTGCCTTCATAGAGTTCGTGGCAATTGTGAGAATAGCATGACCAAGAATGATATTGATATCGCCATACAAAAGCAGTGTTGTTGTCACCACCATGAATAGGACAGGCCATTCTTAGATATTCGCCATTCTGAATGGTGTAATCATACGAATGTATTCCATACCATTCCAAGACTCTATCAAAGACATAACCCAATCCTTTATAGCGTTTCTCATTCATCGTCAGTTTTAGAGTGTCCGCCATTATCGTCCTCTTTGTGTTCCTTTAGAATCTTAATAAGTCCCATATCACTAAATTGCCCACGTGTTTTATCAGCATTAAGACCGATAAAATCTATCTCCGTATTTCCTGCACCATAGCGCGTATCAGAAACAAACAACTTATAATTCACACCAGGCGGGGCAAGTGATATTTCTTCTCTTGACAATGGCTTGAGGATAGTAAAGTTGTCGCAAAGCCACAATGTTCTATCACTACCACTGATTGAAGCTCCATCTTCTCGTTCAATACCATCACGATTAAGCTGGACGGTCATAAGCATTGCTGCACCCATTTCTCCAGCAAGATCATGAAGTTCTGAAATTCGATAACCAAGGGCTTGATATTCCTGCATGCTTTTCCCAAGGTCTTTTGTATTCATTAGCTTTAAGTAGTCATAGCAAATTAGACTGCGATTTGGTCTACCGTCTTCACGAGTCCCAACAATTCTACAGATAAAGCGTCGAATATATCCGATCACTTCTTCGATTTGCATACCAGCAATCTTAATCCAGTATAGCGGCATGTTCTCTAATACTTCGCGTGCTTGTTTGTATTTTTCAACATCACTACGAATCCTTTGCCACTTCCCAGTTTCAATATTTTCAAACGATATTCCGGCGAGCATTCCAATCATACGAGGAATTTGATCTTTATACTCTAATTCAGTATCAAGATATAGAGTTGGTATGCCGTTCTTGGCGTTGTGTATGGCCATCCAAAGCGAAATCAAAGACTTACCCTTCTTGGGTCGTGCTCCAATCATATTGATCGTACCGGGCCTTAGACCGCCGCCTATGGCCTTGTCATAAGTTGGGAAGCCACTACTAAGACCGATGGTTGGATTAGCCTCTATATCTTTCATTACTTCGTCAACGCGATCAGCCAGTCTAATAATTTCACTACCTTGATTACTTTCAGAAGCAAAATTGTAGACAGCCTTTTCTACCAGTGACAATGCTTCATGTGCTGTGTCAACATTACCAACCTCTGTATGCAACTTAGACAATCGATTGGTTAGTTGTTTTTTGATACTAATGTTGCGAACAATGCCACAATGCATTAAAAGATTTGTATCTTCTATTTCAACTTCAAATAGCTTTGTGAGTGCCGCGACATTATTTTCTTTATTGACAAAACTAAATTTGAACTCTTTGCCAACAGTCAACACAGAAGAAAGATTTACATCTGACCCATTCATATACAGATGTTTAATAGTCAAAAACACCTCACGGAAAGCACGCTTTGTGAAATCCATTTCTGAAATGTTTTTGCCATCCACTTCGCCTATCCTTTTTGGATGATGACATAAGATGTGAATGATTGCTTTTTCTGCTTCAACGTTTTGCAGGTCTGCCATTACTCCTCCTTGGTTTTCTTGGAACCATACTTCTTTTCGTTAATCTTGAGACGATAAATCTCATTAACGATCCCAATGTACGTTCCTATTACATACGGCAAACCTTCAATACGTTCAGCCTTTAGTTTTTGTTCTTTCATTTTGTCATTGAGTTCACGGAGTTGATCATCAATCTGGATAGCTGACATTTCTCGTTCTTCACGACTCTTGCCATTAACTCCACCCGCTGCCATGACAGCAGACAAACGCTCCTTAAACTCTTTTTCATAATACTTGGCTGAAGCACGATGTCTATTAAGTTGATCTGTAAGGAAAACACCATACTGAGCCAACAGTGTAATCATGTCATGAACTTCATCAAAAGATTTTGCACGTACAGCCTGTGCTGGCATACTCAGTAGCTTATCAATGGCATGCAAATCACCAATGTCCACTTCCGCAATCGTTTGTTCAGTCCAACGCTTAAAGTCTCTAGGATTCCAACTCATTACGCAACCTCTCTATTACTAAGTCGTCATTCAAAGCATCCCCTTGTGGGATGCGTACAAGTGTTATATCATTAAGTCTACAAAATTCATTCTTTTGTTCATCACGCTTAATGTGCCTAACAAAACCACCACCGCTCTTATGAAAGAACTTGTTGAATTTTTCATGTTGTTCGCCATCAACTTCAACAGCGAGCATTATTGATGGAACGAAAAAGTCTATAAACATTCCCTCAATCGGAAAGTCAGTATAAATATCCAGTCCTGGAAATAAAGCCTCAAGTATCTCTCCAACATTCTCTTGATACTTTGAAGTAGAAGTTCGTCTGATCTTACTCGCCCGATCAAGATTGACGATTATCTCATACCCATCAGTACCCAAAAATCTCATAGATACTCCAATACCTCTTTGCGAAGCTTTTCTTTCATTTCTGGGTTCTCATCGAGCATAACAACAAGCTTGGCACTTCCCTGCACCCGCTGTCCGTCATAAGTAAACCAAGCACCATTCTTTTCTATGATACCAAGTTGAAGGCCAAGTTCTTGAAGTTCATATGTCTTATCAATGCCACGTCCATAAATGAGCGACATTTCTACCGTCTGGTTTGGACGAGTCATATTATTTTTGTGAGTAATAGCTTTTAGCTTTTGTCCGATAACATCATCGCCCTTCGTAATCTTTCCAATCTTTTTAAGTTCTATACGGATATCAGTATTAAACTTGAGAGCCCTGCCGCCAGGTGTGCGTGTCTTTGGACCCATTCCGTATGAGTTAATATTATCTCTAATTTGATTCAAGAAAATAAGAAGAGTTTGATTCTGCCTAACCCAAGTACGAGCCTTTGGCAAGAAGTCATTTAATAAACGAGCAATAGATGCATAGAAGTCTTTGTCAGACGCTTCCTTAAACTGTGCGGAAGATATCATGGCGGGAACAGAGTCAATTACTATTACTGATTTTGGATCTTGTGGCAAAATAACATCCAAGGCATGAATAACATCATTTCCATGATTGATATTGGGAAACTTGATTTTTGAATGATCAAGACCTTGAATAGTTTTAATCGTACTGGCTGTCATTTTCTTTTCAACATCAAAATAATAGCAAGTCAAACCACACTGTTGGGCTTGTGCTACAATTTCTAATGCCATTGTACTTTTGCCTACGCCTTCTGCACCAAAAATTTCTATGATTCCTGGAGGTAGACCATTATTATCCCCCAGGATATTATCAAGTGCTAGACTTCCTGTGCTAACGTAATACTCTGGTTCAAGAAAGGCAATATCTTGTCTGATATCAATGCCAATCTTTTTAAGAGAGGCACCAATCATATCGATTGCCTTATCAGTTGGTACTGTCTTTTTCTTTTTGGCCATATTGAGATATCCTTTGTATTTCTGCTTTCCGAGTTTCTTGCTTTGTTTCTATATCTTTAAATTCAATTAAAGGTTTTGATGCAAGCTTTTCTTTTTTCTTGGGTTTAGATTCTTGCATTGTTACTTGTGGAATCGGTGGAAATTTTTCACACACGATAGAAAGTAGTTGCAATGCTGTGATATGTTCATTGCGATAAATCATTGCCGCAATTTGTTTTTCAATTTTTAAAAAGTCGTCACGTATTTTATAACAACCTGTTTTTTTGTACCAAAACAAAGGAGGGACATCTTTCCCATATCGTTGTAATATAACGAACTCCGCTAAGGCACGAGAAAGGGTAAAGGACTTACCCGGTGTTGTGATGGATCTGAATCTCCATGAATCTTGTGTGCCAAATTGTTTTTTAAGTGAAGCTTCGCTAATTTGCCGAAATGCCGATTTCCTTTTCATAAAGTTCGCTCCCACCCCTCAAAACTTCATCGTATAAGAATTTGCCGGTATCATCATTGTACCATGAAATATAAGTCTTTTTAATATCGCCTGGATGCACACAAACTACCCCATAGCCTTTTTTGATTTCACTTACGCCTCTACGAAGGCTCATACGGCCATTGCGGATTATGAAATAATGGCGTGCATTATTCTTTTTGATTGGATTAGGTTTATCACCTACTATTATAGACACCTTTTTAACAGATAAATTACCATTTTTTTTACAAAAATTTTTCAACTCTCTCCAAAAGGTATATTCGTTGCTTTCATATATGACCTGCCCATTTGACAGTTCGACTACACAATATGGAGTGGGGGAATCAGCAGGCTTTTCAAAATTAATCATAAGTCCTCCCTAACGCAATGCTTACTCAAGTTTTAGCTTTTTGTCGTATGCTACGATAATATCCTTGATAATTTGATCGCGCATAATGTCGTCAATGCCAAAGTTGACTGCTGTAATGCCATCAATATCGAGTAATCGCATCATTGCATCTTCTAATCCATTGACTCCACGTATATCAGTTTGTTTCCTATCGCCCGTAATAACAATCTTGCTATCAGAATCCATACGAGTAAGCAGGCAGAGCATTTGTGACGGCTTAGTGTTCTGAGCCTCATCAACTATAACAAAGGCGTTACGGAACGTTACACCGCGCATATAAGCCAATGGAAGAATTTTAATCTTATCTGTTTCAATAAGCTTATCAAGTTCTGCTTTGCTTACAAATTTTAACATATTATCATATAGTGGATATACGAAAGGATGAATCTTTGCCTGTATATCACCCGGCAAACTACCAAGATGCTCTCCAGCCTCAACGGCAGGGCGAGTCAAAATGATTTGTCTATAGCCACCTTTATGATTTTTGGTAAATAGTCCGTCTAGTGCCTTGGCGATTGCTAAGTAACTTTTTCCAGTACCAGCAGCACCTACACCGAAAATTATCTTGTTGCTTTCTATTGCTTCTAAGTATCGCCTTTGGTTTTCTGTCTTTGCCTCGTATTCATATTTGGGTTTCGCTTTAGCTGTCCTTTTGTTTGACTTAGCCAAATTGTCCTCCTTATAGATAGACCCTCAGCGCAATAGCTAAAAACCTACAGTTAGATTTAGTTTTTGGTTAGATTATGCGTCGTGAGTGTGGTATGTCGCAGTACCGGAACCAGTAATTACATTGCCTTGAACTGGGTATACAACAGTCTTTTCGATACCCTCAAATTCACTAGCAACGTCCATTTCTGCATTATTCCAGACCAACCCACTCTCGACATGCGGTCCAATTAGACCAGACGATGGTGCGTCATAATTGTAGCCATTATAATCCCAGCTACGGAAAATTGTCCTGTCAGGCATTTCATTCCTCCTAGAGTCGTTTCTTGTAACGTTTCACAATGCGAACAAGGTCGTCGGGATTATCACACTCGTCTGACAACGCTGCCAACAACCAAGGATGTAATCCCTTTCTATTATTAAATACGTCTTTAGAGAAATATCCAATAACAGGTATGCCTGCGTCCCAAGCCATTACAGATTCAGTAATAGTGCCACCACCAGCCAACTTATTAACTATAGTAATAATAGCGTCAGCACCAAGTACCGTATCAATGTCTTTTTCCATGACCTTACGAGTAATTGCACGCCATTGCCTATGCTTTTCAATAAGTTCACTAAGACTTTTATATTTCTTATTAAACTCAAAATCACATGGATCAAGTAATTCTACACCCTCGACATTATCGAGGGCATTATGCACACTTTGCCTAATCCATACGCCTCCATCCTTACTCTTTTCGATAGCTCCAGCAAGATAAATCTTCATTATTGCCTCCTGTACCAAATAACTTCACATGGGTAAATATTGTACAAATTCTTTTCCGCTATCGTATAATGTTCATTTTCGGCAATTCCACCACAACAATTCTGGTAAAACAACAAAATATTATTTTCTGACCAATCAATTCGCATAAATATTAACTTGCCAGGATACTTTGTATTGTGTTGGCTTATATATTTTTTTATTTTCTCTACTATTATTTTTCGTTTTATTGGATCTGGAATCATTACTTAAGACCAGGCAGAACAATTTCGCTTTTCTTACGAGTATACATTTTGCCACCAACAACAGCATGATTAGTAACTGGTACATACTCGAAATTCACAAGCTTGTCTTTAGTGTCTACATGACAAAGAATAAATCCATTGTGCCAATGCAAGCCGTCTGTATAATTGGCGTCACGACGATGGCCACATCCGATTTGATGCCACTCATAAGGACCAAAGATAGGACTATGGCCAATCCAAAGCTCATGACGATGGTTATGGCCACTGAATCCAGGATACCCATATGAACGACCGACATTGGAATAGTGATGAGCCATAAGACAATCATAATAAATTCTAAAGTTCTTGGCTAATTCCTTTTCCTCATCTCTTTTTGTCCAAGCTGTTAGGTCTGCTTCTGCAATGTAATTCATTTGGTGTTCATGCAGCCTAAGAACGTCCTTAATCGTCAATCCACACCAATCAGATAAGATAACCTTAGTGACAGGAGAATTAGCTGTAATGTGCTTTAGAAGCCGTCTCTCGTGATTGCCCTCAATAAGATCAATTTGTGCATCTGGAGCACGCTCACGAACCGGCCCAAAAATTTTATCATGAGCAAATTTAAGATGTGCAACAACGTCCCACTCACGAGGATCTTGATGAAACTTGCTAAATTCAGGAAGGTCAAATACATCACCGGCAAATACAATCTTATCTGGTTGTGACCTATGAACAGTATCAAGAAAAACTCTAAGCAGAAACGGATCTATGGCCGAATCATGAAAGTCGGCAGCCCCGATTAATAGTTGATAGCGAGAAGAATTGTCACGAACATACATTTCGCCCCAATCTTTTCGTTCTTTATTAATCGTTCGATATTGATCAACACTTGCATGTTTTGCAACATGGCGAGAAACTGCGCCCAAATCTCTATTTTCTGTGACTCCAGCTTGTCGGCGAAATTCTTGGAAATTTCCAAATACCTCCCTAAAGCATCTTTCAGAATATTGTCCATATTTTCTATATTGGGCACGAGTAATAACTTTGCCACTGTCTTCACCATGAAGTGTAAGTTGAACATTTTTTAGGTCTGCAAGCATCTCTCTCTTTTTGGGACGATTTTTGCTCATTGTTTACCTTTCTATTGTTTACTTGTTGTTACGCTTTTGAACACGCACACCAGCATCACCAGGCATTTGAATTGCTGCCGCTCCACGGTTGCCAACATTCTTTGGTCGTGGCCCCCGGCTAGGATCCCAGGTGTCGTCATCCATGATTTCGTCTACTGGTTGCTTATCTTCAGGCAGTGACTTTAATACAAGCTCCTTCAAAAAAGCAACTTCTTCCTTGAGCGTCCTTACGTCCTTCCTCAACTTCTTAATAACTTCTGCAGCCTTTGCCATTTTTATTCCTCCAAAATATAAGCTAAGTCTGAATCTTCCAATTCTTCAAGTATATCCACGATAGAAACACATCCACCAAGATGTGAATTGCCTTGAGTGCCGATAGCTGATATGGCCATTATCTCCATAGACTCTAAATGAAATACCGCAGAGCCGGAATCGCCACCACCGTTGCCCATACTAAGCCACATAAAAAAATCATTCAGTGGTTCACAATAAACATTTAATCTTGCGACATATCCAAATGTCAATAACGGTGGTAAAAGCGCACAACATCCAGCACGAACTACCGGAGTTCCATTTTGAATATCTTTGCTGTAAAAAACACGCATTATTTTTGCTGGATGGATAAAACTTGGAGCGTTAATTACTTTTACAATTGCAGCATCTGCATTTTCTGCCATCCAAACTATAGATAGAGGTTCTATACACTCTTGGATAGGAATAT